>Ga0114996_10000011_pt1 | contig 242728 bp, 240 predicted proteins | sample ArcticOcean_MG_C_4_FD_87039 | JGI IMG/M metagenome (GOLD analysis project Ga0114996, IMG submission 87039) | Marine microbial communities from western Arctic Ocean - ArcticOcean_MG_CB4_134 | ecosystem: Environmental > Aquatic > Marine > Oceanic | place: Arctic Ocean: Canada Basin | collected...
AAAGCCAAGATTGAGGGTAGAGACTACAGTGCGTACAATGGGCCACTTGCCCAAGGTGAATTACCAGGTATCTTCTGGTCATGGGCAGCATCATTCCCAGGGTTAGGCAGTATGATGTATTTCCGGTATAACACCAACGGAACCGTCAACCGTGAGAACATCAACGACCCATTAGTGAATGACCTAACATCACAAATGAGGAGTGCAACGAATGAAGAGGATATGCTCGCAGCACTAAAGCCTCTTCGAGAGCGAATCAACGATCAAGTCTATCATATGGAGATGCCTCGAGCAGCTTTAGATATCCGCTGCTACTGTGCACAGGGTTGGGTCAAGAACTTCCGACAAGGAAGCTATCAAGGCTCATACTACTACTGGGGACACACTCTTGACGAAATTTGGCTTGATAGAAAGCACTAAAAGCTAAAATTACTTAGCCCCGTTTTCTAAAGTGTTAGAGCGGATGCATATGAATATGCATCCGCTCTAACACTTTATTTTTGCAATTATATTTTGAATTTCAATAGAAGCTGGATTCGGTTTATATCAGAGCTCTAGTTTACCAATCGCTATCTATATCCCAAGAGCAATAACAAACCTATCCATCAGACTTATACTTTACCTTTACTTACAGGAAGTTTGTATGTTAAAGTGGGTAACGGTATGCTTCATACATCAGGTGATCATTGAGCTAGTTAGACTAACTCAAAATATTTGCTGCCTGAGTACCTAGGATTGGGAGTCGGTTATGGTTACAGCGGCCTATTGCGGTAGTTTTGACCCTGTTACTAATGGTCATCTTGACATAGTGGCCAGAGCATCCAGATTATTTGACAAAGTCATAGTTGGCACATACTCAACCCCTTCCAAACGCTTGCTCTTCACAACAGAAGAAAGAGTCGGTTTATTCGAACAATCAATCTCAGGATGGGCGAACGTCGAGGTTCGTACATACACTGGGTTAACAGTCGATTTCGCAAAAGAAGTAGGTGCTAGCACACTTGTAAGAGGGCTGCGGACAGGTTCTGATTTCGAAAATGAATTCGAAATGGGGCTGATGAATAAACGGCTCAACTCTAAGCTTGAGAGCGTATTCTTTATAACGGACCATGCTTACCAATTCCTCAGTTCCTCCCTAATGAAAGAGGTCTCAAGCCTTGGGGGCGATATTGCCTCCTTTTGCCCACCACATGTCCTGATCGCCCTACACAACAAGTATCGCCAGCAGTAAGTTCCTCTGATTCCCACTCGCCCAAAGGAGGCCGTTATTCAGATACTAGATATAATCAGCAAACTAGATTCAACAGTTGATGTTCTTCCTAAGGTTCCTGGAACTAAAAGAGCCCTTGTCGATGCCAACCAACTCAAAGAATTACTCTCGGAGTTACGGGCGGCACTCCCTGAAGACCTAGGTGAAGCTCAAGAAATTGTTCAACGACGTGACGAATTAATTAATCAAGCTCTCACAGAATCTGGACGAATTAGATCGTCAATAGAAGATGAACGCCTAGAGCGAATACAATCTACTGGTCTGGTACGAGAAGCACAAGAGGAAGCTCAACTAGTTGCAGCAACTGCTACTAACGCAGCAACCGAGGTCACTGAGGAAGCTCAAAAACAAGCAAACAAGATTCGCCTTGATGCGGAAAAAAGTGCGCAGGGTATCCGGGATGAAGCTGAACGTTTCTCTCAAGAAAGAGTGGATGGGGCTAACAAGTACGCTGTAGATGTCCTCTTTAAGGTGGAAGATGACTTAGCTCAACTACTTGCATTGGCCCGCCGAGGCATTGAAGCACTCCAAACCCAGCATCAAATTCAAGGTTAGATGCGAAAACGAATCCCCGTTAGAGACTGATAAAGGGCTTATACTGAAATGCACCAAAAAGATTCCCCCAAACGATCGGGCAGAGATCTTCTATTGGTTATTGACGGTCATTCACTCATCTATAGATCGTGGTACGCTATACCGCTATCCATGATCTCGAAAAAACTTGGAGTTGAGACAAAAGCCATATATGGATTTATAACAGCATTCTTTCGATCTATAAGCGAGTGGAACCCAACCCATTGTGCTGTCGCATTCGACCCACGTGGCCCGACTTTTCGTCACAAACAATTCCCAGCGTACAAAGCTCACCGCCAGCCTTCTCCTCCAGAAATTCCTTCTCAAGTAGAAATCACTCGGCAATTAATTAAGTTGCTCCATATTCCGGTTATCGAAGTTGATGGATATGAAGCCGATGACGTACTAGGCTCCTTGGCTAGTCATGCAGAGACTCAAGGCTTAGACACAGTTATAGTCAGTGGGGATACTGATACGCTACAACTTGTCACCAGCCACACTCGAGTCCACATGCAATCTGGCTCCAGTCAAGGAAAAGTCTTTGACGTCGCATCAGTTATAACCCGTTTTGGAGGGCTAACACCTGATAAACAGCCCGAGCTAAAAGGACTCCAGGGGGACTCCTCCGATAACATTCCAGGAGTGAAGGGCATTGGTCCCAAAACAGCTACCAATTTAATAAGCCAATATGAAACCTTGGAAGGGATTTACTCGTCACTTAATGAGATAACCCCACCCCGCGTGCAGCGTCTCTTAGATGAAGGTAAGGACAATGCTTTTCTAAGTCGCTACTTAGGAACCATTGTCAACGCCCCTCTACCAGTTTCTATTTCTGATTGTAAGTTCGGAGATTACGACCGTGAGAAAATAATCGCTTTTCTACGAGACCTTGAATTCATGAGCGTCATACCTAAATTGCCAAATCCTCTTAAGCAACTCGTAAAAAACAATGATGCCCTTAATCCTGAATCTCACTCTGAGTCAGCTATAGTCAATCTCGTAGAAAACAATAATATCCCGAAGCAAGAATCTGATCCTGAGATAATCATAGTCAATACTGATAACATGCTGTCATTTTTACAGCAAACGCTCGTCGAGAAACAGCCATTTTCACTATGGGCAGATACCCGTTCACCAAAAATACCATTGCCATTCATCACTATAGCAACTCATGACTCAAGGGTTTGGTATATACCACTAGACTCAGATATAAATCCATTATTGACACTCAAACCATTCCTGGAAGATCCCTCAATTCCAAAGATTGTTTATCATGCTAATGCAACAACCACCGCCATACAAAGTAGGGGTATAACGATCAGTGGGATAGTTGCTGATATCATGATCGGCAGTCATCTAGCAAATCGACCTTACACAACATTAGAATCAATAGCAATGGACTATCTGGGAACCGAAATCCATCTTCCTAAGCAATTTCCCATGGACATGTTTAGTGCTAGTGGCTCAACCGAATATTCCACTGATCTCTCGCAATCCTGTAGACCGGTATCACTAATCTCAACTCTTCGTGAACACGTGGAGACTGACCTGAAATCAAAAAATAGTACTTATGTTTATCAATCAATAGAAATACCTTTGATCCCTGTACTCACACGAATGCAAAACCACGGCATTACACTAGACCCAAGCATCCTAAGTTCTGTTGCAGAAACCGTGTACAGTAAACTCAAAGAACACGAGACCATAATCTATGATCATATAGGACATGATTTCAATTTAAATTCACCTCGACAACTGAGTGATGTACTCTTTCAAGAGCTAGGTATACCCAAGACCAAACGAAAGAAAAGTGGGATATACTCCACAGAAGCATCACAGTTGGAAACATTAGTCGATGCTGGAAGGCTTCACCCCCACCAAGAAACTATAATTGAGCACCTGCTCCGATACCGAGAGCTAGCTAAACTCAAGTCAACCTATCTAGATACACTACCAAGCTTAATAAACGCAAGATCCCACCGGATACACACCACATATCATCAAGCTGGCACAACAACAGGGCGAATATCTAGCAGTGATCCCAACTTGCAAAACATCCCCGTTCGCTCAGATCTCGGAGCAAAAATCAGAAGTGCTTTTGTCACTGAAAATCCCGAGAGCTGGAATTTGATCGCAGCTGACTACTCACAAGTTGAACTTCGCGTTCTAGCCCATCTTTCTGAAGATACCAACATGCTTGCAGCATTCGCACAAGGAGAGGACATTCATGCAACAACAGCCGCAGAAATATTCAACGTAGCCCCTTCCGAAGTCGATGCATCCATGCGACGGCAAGCTAAAGCTTTAAATTTTGGGGTTGTATATGGACTCAGCCCCTTTGGGGTAGCCAAACAATTAAATATAACCGTCGAAGAAGGCAACCGCTACATAGAGAGTTACTTCAATAAATACCCAAATATCTATCATTACCTAGAACAGATCAAAGTACAAGTTAATAAATCAGGATATGTCGAAACTGTAACTGGCAGAAGACGCTACATTGCTGAGGTCAATGCTACCAATGCTCATGTGCGGCAAGCAGCTGAGCGAATGGCTATCAACATGCCTGTACAGGGAACTGCAGCAGATATAATAAAACTAGCGATGATTCAACTCGACGCCTTTATTATCACGGAGGATTTACAGGCAAAACTTTTGCTTCAAGTACATGATGAACTGATATTTGATGCTCCCGTCAAAGAAAATAGCATTCTCTTAGAAGCGATCAAACGTATCATGCCTTCTGTGCTGAGGCTACGTACAAATCTTGAAATAGATGTAAAAACTGGACTGTCATGGGGGACACTGAAACCAGTGAATCGGTAAATCCCCTCCATTTCCCCAAACGATAGATGAGCAATGATGCACATACCTTCATATCATTACTCATTCTTGCTGCCGCGTTTCATCCCCAAAATGTACGACCCACCGATAAGAACAGAGCATTCTAAAAAGATCAGTCCAATCAATAATCCGGTAGCCTCTAAAAAGAAATTGGGAGTAAACAACATAACTAGGTAATCCTGACGCGGGTCAAGTAACCAATAGTCATTACTGAAACTAATCAAATGGAAAAGAGTAAACATCGCTGGAAAAGCCACTGCCACTAGCAGTCCAAACACAATAACTGCTACAATGATAGCAAATGCTGACCTCCTTAGTTTTCTCGCGAGCACCGAAACAGAGCTAGCTCGTACTCTGAACGTCAAAACCATCACATACCCTAATAGTCCTATCGATGACATTACAGCTAGATTACGCAAGCTATTCACCAAGTCCTTAACGTCTCGCATATGTATTGTTTCTTTCTCATTCAAAAGCGACCTTGATGTTCCATAAACATCTACGAACACTGCTATATATTCATCGTCAGATATAAAATAAGCCACGAAAGCGTCTGCCACTTCTACCAAGGCACTACTTGTTATCCCAGTAGTTTCACTCACTCCATGCCTTTCAAATCCAATAGTATAGAGAGGTTTGAAGATAAATAAAAAGGAAACTGTAAAGCCAAGTAAGATGAAAAAAAGTGCCAGTACAGCAAATATAGCCGACACTCTATGAACCACCAGTAGTACATAGCGAATCATCATTAGAATTCTAACCAATTGGATGGTATTAGAGCTACACTCCCCATAGTGCTAGGACCTTCCTATCATCATCCGTGAACCAATCTATAGCCCCAATTATTAAGTTAGCATAGATCCGATTCCTATCTAAATCTTCGTAATTGCAAGCAAACACTTGGGTTGATACTGTACACTAAGTATAAAGAAATTCCAATTAAGGAACCACATATGCCGACCAACCAAGTTGCTGTATTAATCGACTACGAGAACACAGGGTTAGTAGCTATCCAAGGTTTATTAGATCGACTCTCAGATATTGGAAGACTGACTGTAAAAAGAGCCTACGCTGATTGGTCGGTGCATCGTCGAGATCGTGATCAACTTCTGGAATTCGGGATTGAGCCGGTTCACGTCTTTCGTTCTAGGGGGTCAGGAAAGAATTCTGCTGACATCAGATTAGTTATAGACGCGATTGAGTTACTCTACCAATCTCCTGTCGACACATTTGCAATAGTCTCTTCCGATAGCGATTTCGTACATCTCGTCAACAGACTCCGTGCAGCAGGAAAGACTATCATAGGAGCAGGCCCTCGAGCAACGGCTCCTAGAACCTTGGTAACCTCATGCGATCAATACCTATACCTTGATTACCTTGTGAACAAACCACAAATAGCAAAAAACAAATCAGAAGAAAGCAGTGCTGGAGACAATACAGTAGAACTGACTTCTCCTGTATTGGAGTCAATCCTTATTCGCGCTGTCAAAGTTGGAATGGACGATCAGGGTAGGATTCAAGGAAGCAAACTACTGGAAACCATGCAGCGGCTTGATCCGGGTTTTAATTATCATGACTTAGGATTCTCCAACTTTGCTCGATTCTTAGAAGCATCTCCGAGCGTCAAAGTGACTCGTCCCCCAGACCATGGAGACATAACAGTCGAACTGACTTCTCCTGCAGCTAACATTGAAGAGATTTCTGATCCAGATAATTGGGAATCTAAGATTGATCAACTTTGGCAAAAAAGAGCAGGGGAATCCGAAAAAACAATCCCTGGATCAACTGCTGCCTTCGATGCTGCCCGAGTATTAGGTGTAAGAAAGCTCAGTCTTTCTCGATATGCCACTTTGCAAAGGCTACTAGACGAAAGCAACCTTTTAGGCAACCAATGGTCAAGGGACGGAAACAAGATCATAAGAAAAGACGTTCAAGCATAACCCCCAGAACTTTGCAGAAAGGCACATATCTGCTGTGTTATCGAATATCATTGATGGAGCCACAATAGCTACAAACATTCGGCACGATTTAGCTATTGCCGTAAAATCTTTCCACAAAGAATCAGGAGTACATCCGGCTTTAGCTGTGGTTTTAGTTGGTAATCATCCCGCATCTGCTGTTTATGTACGAAATAAAGAAAGAGCTTGCGAACAAGCTGGTATTGCTACCGAAACATTCACTCTCCCTGATATCACTAGTGAACAGGGGCTAATACATCTTATCGATAAACTTAACGCCAATGACAATTTCCATGGGATACTCGTGCAATTGCCTCTACCCCCACACATTGACTCTAACACTATAATTGCACGAGTAGATCCTGCTAAAGACGTGGACGGACTCCATCCTACAAATATGGGGCTCTTACTCGCTGGCAATCCTTACCTTATCCCGTGCACACCTGCAGGTATTCAAGAGTTATTGCTGACGTCGGGACACCCCCCAGAAGGAAAACATGTAGTCGTTTGCGGACGAAGTGACATTGTAGGAAAACCTATCGCTGCACTGCTTGTCCAGAGAAACAATCGTGCTAATGCCACCGTATCAATTTGCCATTCTCAAACTCCTAACCTATCAACCCTCACCAGGCAAGCGGATATATTGATCGCAGCTATAGGCAAACCAAATATCATAAATGCTGACATGGTAAAAGATGGGGCTGTTGTAATCGATGTGGGAATCAACCGCGTGCCTGATAATACTCGCCGAAGTGGCCACCGATTAGTCGGAGACGTTGATTATATCAATATCGCAACTAAAGCATCCGGGATAACCCCAGTACCAGGAGGAGTAGGACCAATGACAATCGCTATGCTGCTAAAAAATACATTGATAGCAACAAAAGCACAACATCGACGCCTATGAGCTCTGCTATAATTCAATGTACTAGGTAAAATGCCATTACCCGTGGCACATCGACTGGCAGCGATACAACGCAATTCGTATAAGCGAATTGCCTGTGAATATTCTTCATGTTAGAATAACCTATGCATCGATCCCAAACTTTTCAGGTGGTAAATCGTCATGGAACTAGTATATAGAGAAGCTTTAACAGAAATCAAAAAGGGAAATCAATGCGTAATCGCAACAGTAACACGCACCAAAGGATCAACTCCTCAAAAACCCGGAGCAAAACTCCTCGTACGAAGTGATGGAAGCGGAGCTGGCACACTAGGTGGGGGTTGTGTTGAGGGAGATATCTGGTTCAGTGCAAAAATGCTACTGCAAGATGGCGGTCCTTCTGCTATTACAGAATACGAACTCAACGAAGACATAGCTGCAAGAGATGGGTTAGTCTGTGGTGGCACCATGTATTTCCTCATGGACCCCGTCAGAGAAACCGATCACGACAATGCCACGGCAATCACTGAGGAAGTGCTAGCGGCTTACGAAGGAGGATCCCCTGTTGCCCTAGCAATACTTGTAGGAATTCCAAAAGGCTCGGATCAAAAAATCGGTTCAAAGTTACTCATTAGAGAAAATGGAACCACAGATGGGACGCTTGGAACCGACTCACTAAATGCTCTAGCTGAGGAGAAAGCAGCCCCATTACTCGCCTACGGTCGTGACGAATACGTTATTACTGAAGACGGCCATTCCATCTATGTAGAAGCATATACGACTCCTCCTAAACTCATATTAATGGGGGGAGGACATGTCAACAAAGCAATTGCTCCACTCGCAAAAACCGTCGGGTTTCGCGTATACGTAGTTGACGATCGTCCTGAATTTGCGAACCCTGAAAGATTCCCTGAGGCAGAAGCCACCATTGCAAAAGATTTCGTTGAAGGGCTGGGTGACATTCCCGTAAACCCAAATACATTCATAGTAATTGGTACAAGAGGCCACAGAGAGGATGACATGTGCTTGGAAGCCGCAGCACAAACTACTGCTGGGTACGTCGGACTCCTAGGTAGTAAGCGGAAAGTAATCCTTATCTATGAAGAACTACTCAAGCACGGAATATCACCTGAGCGTATACGCAACTTAAGAGCTCCTATAGGCTTAGATATACGGGCACGTACACCCGAAGAAATAGCAGTAAGTGTAGTGGCAGAACTAGTACAGGCGCGTTTAGGAGGAGAAGGTAAGCCGATGAAGTTGGAAGAGCGGAGGATAACTAAAATTCTCGACAAGCTTGCAAAGGCTAAAGAGAAAGCTGCCTTATAAACAATGACGCTTAATGTAGCCTTTATCGATCCATACCTCTTCAAAAATCTGATGAATACTCTCCTTGCTCTAGCTCTCTAATACCTTTCAAGCGAGGTCGCGTGGAATTGCGGAACCGTATAACTGGGATTCTGCTTGCAGCTGGGTTATCAACTCGAATGGGATCACTCAAAGCCCTGTTGCGTTGGCATGATATGCCGCTCATCAAGTATCAGATTGAATCGCTGCTCAATTCTGGATTGGATGAGATAATAGTGGTCCTCGGATATGAGGCATCCACTCTTATGAGGCAAATTGACTACCCTCAAGTAACCACAGCTTTCAATGCTGCTTACACTGAAGGAAAACTCACTTCCATACAAACAGGCATTAAAAATGTCCCAGCAAATTCTAAAGCAGTTGTATTACTGGGAGTTGACCAACCACGGCCATCCTCTACGATTAAGCAACTCATAGCAGAACATTCGGCTAAAGCCCCACTCATAACTGTCCCGTACCAAGGAGGACATCGCGGCCATCCTATAATCATCCACTGCAATCTTTTTGATGACATTCTGTCGCTTCCCCAAAAAACAGGGAATCTGAGAGATATACTAGACCAGAACAAGAGTGAAACGTTGACAGTTCCATTCTCAAGTGATCATGTACATCTAGACCTAAACATTCCCAGCGACTACCAGTCTGCGACTCCCTTAGACTGAAATCTACGAATCTAAACTCTCACCCCCCTTATTCTTCGACTGCTACTACCCCCTTTGCAACCAAATCTGCGAAGTCATCATTAGTAATCCCCAAAATTTCTTCTAGTATTGTTTGCGTGTGCTCTCCCAATTCAGGCGCTGAACCTCCAATTCTTCCAGGGGTTCTTGATAATCTAATAGGTGAATCAATCATAGTTACCGTGCCAGATTCTTTATGTTCAACATCTTTGAACATTCCTCTAGCTTTGAGCTGCGGGTTATCACGAGCCTGCGCAATATTATCAACCGAACTACAAGGTATTCCTAATTCACGGAAATGTGACACCCAATAATCAGTATTATGCTCTTGGATTACGCCAATAATGAGAGGCTCCAAAGCCGCATGATGCTCAGTACGCAACCACCCGTCAGTAAAACGATCATCATCAACTAACTCCATCTTATTGATGGCATAACAAAAAAGATCCCATTGATCATTTGTCCCCCCAATAACTGCCACCACAATATATCCATCAGCGGTTGGAAAGGCTTGAAAAGGCGTAAATGCCGGATGCCTACTGCCCAATGGTTCAGGAATCTGTCCTGTTGCCATGTATCGTGAAAAGGCATTTTCGGCTAATGCAACTTGGCAATCAAGCATACTTAAATCCAGCATTTGCCCCTTTCCACTCTTAGTCCGCTCAGAGAGGGCACTTAGAATTCCAATTACTGAGAAAAGGCTGGCTCCTAAATCTCCCAAAGAAACTCCTACCCTTGTCGGTGGTCTCCCAGCCTCTCCGTTTATACTCATCATCCCGCTCATTGCCTGAATGACAATATCTAAGGCTGGATATGAGGAATATGGTCCTGTTTTGCCAAAGCCAGAGATAGAGGCATATATTATTTGAGGATTGCGTTCTGCCATAATTTCATACCCAAGACCAAGTCGCTCCATCGTACCAGGTCGGAAATTTTCTACTACGACATCGATATTCTCAATCATGCTAAGCACGATATCCCTACCTTCAGGAGTGTCAATATCCAAAGCCAAACTTCTCTTGCCACGGTTAATGCTCATAAAATAAGAACTCCTAGATCCTAAGAAAGGTCCTGTCCCTCGAGTTCTATCACCGTACCCAGGTCGTTCAACTTTGATAACATCTGCACCTAAATCAGCGAAAATCATCGTGGCATAGGGTCCAGATAATACCCAAGTGAAATCAAGTACTGTTATCCCCTGCAGTGGCCCTGACATACTGCCTCCTTATTGCTAGTTTTGCCTGAACAGCCCATTTTGCTACTCCGAGTATACATGTAAAAATTATCAACCTCGTGACTTCATATCGGAGCGGGAATGAAATGTCTCAGGCAACAATACTCCAACTACAAATAAAGATAGTGCCATAGGGGTACAGATGCTAAGCCCCCAGAATAGTGACCCAGTAGCATCCTCAATCAACCCACATACTATCGGCCCAACAACAGCTCCGACTGGGAAAAGAGTACGCATGAGACCAAGTGTTACCGCTACCTCTCTAGGTCTCAATCCTATATCCATAGCAATCGTAGCCAAGATTGGCGGAACTGCCATAGCACAAGCACCAGCAAAAAACAGAAACACTACTACAAGAGCCACGGAATCCAAGTGCATCAACCCTGTATACAACAACGGTAACGCAATACCAGACACCCATATTATTGGCTTTCTCCGTCTTAACATCCCTGATATTGGGGCTGCCCCCAAAGAACCAACAATATTGCCCAGAGGAAATACTGCCATTAAGAATCCAGTTCTCTCGAGTGTTATACCTAAATTAACCATTGCATAGCTAGGATAAAAAATCATGAATGAACCAAAGGCTATTGCAGCTCCAATTTGGGATCCAGCTATTAACCATACCGTCCGATTGCTCTTCAATATGAGTCCAGGATTGTGTTCTGAAGCGACTGAACTACCTGATTGTTGAAAAGGTCCATTTTCTCCAACCCATCCCCAAACCAAGGTAATACCAGCCATTATTATCCCAAGCATTATGTAAACATTCCCCCAGCCCCCCATAGCGATAGCAGCAATAGGGACTGCCGCTGTTGCGATTACTTGCCCTATCGCTCTAGCTCCAAAATCCAAGCTATTAGCTGTAGCGTATAAGCGAGGTAAGAACCACTGCTGAATGAAAATAACTTGCATTTGGATTCTGCACACTGAAAAAACAACAAAGGCAAATCTAGATAACATAAGCATGCCAACATTGGGAGATACAGCGTGTGCAGCTATAGCGAGCCCCATCAACAAAGCACACACCGTCGTTATCATCTTCGGGTTATACTTTGTAAGCCAAATACTTGATGGAAGCGCCATTAGGCCAAAGCCCAGAAATCCAGTAGCACCTAACAATCCTGCATCTATAGGTGTAAGCCCAAACTCTTCCTTCCATATTGGCAACAGCACACCAATAGAAAAGAAGGCAAGAGTTTGGATTACATCCATACTCCACAGCAACGGCATGACTACCCAGGCAAAACGAGGCTGTTCATTTTCCGGTAACAGAGAGTAGTCCTTTCATGCAAACCTTAAACGCCATCAAATAAATTCCTCGGGACATCAACCATCATCGATTCGATAGCAGAGTCCTGGACTCCTAACTGGCGTAACCTAGGTAGGACGATACGACTTATAAAACAAATACCCTCTGGATTCTGTTCCTGCCTCGCAAGCTCTTGATCTGGCAACCGCATAAACGTTATGGGAAAGTCATGGGACAAGCTAATCTTCTTCTGATATCCGAGCTCGATTAATTTTGCTGCAACTACCGTTCGTTCTTCCCAGTCCAATCCAGTTCGGATGCTGCCGCGAAACCCTCCAGGGTATCTATCGAGACCGACGGTACAGCCTTTATCTGCTAACCCGGTTAGATATTCGATGTCATCAGTATCGTTGCTGTGCCCAATATAAACCTTCCTTAAATCCACCCCTTCATTCTCAAATATCTCAATTTGGTCATTGCCAACTTTTTCTCTAGCTGCCGTATGGGTAGAAATAGGAACTCCCGTCTGGATCGCTGCTCGAGATGCAGCTCGCAACACTAGCTCATTCCCAGGTGTCACGCCCTCCTCAGAAGTCGCTACCTTTATGATCCCAGCTTTAATATGGGTTCCTTCAATTCCAATTTCAATTTCCTTCACAAAAGAATCAGCCAACTGATCAGCTGTAACTCCATTAACTATAGCCCGAGGAATATCAAGCCAAAGACCTGTTGCCAAAATCACGTGTACCTTGGAATTTTCAGCAATAGACTTGATCAACTGCATATCTCTACCCAAATCCATAGTCGTGACATCCATATACGAACGGATCCCTTCGGAATAAGCGTCCGCTAAAGCTCGAATACCTGCATCCCTAGCTAAATCAGTATCCATAAACTCAGGAAAGACCTGAGGAATACCTGCCGAACTATTTGCCAAGTGCTCATGCATAAGCATAAACCCCAAATCCTTACTATCAATGAGGCCGCACACCGTATTTACATTTGTCATTACCCTTCCTTTATATGGAATATGAATGCTTTTCATTTCACCATACTTCCACCGACAATCGTGGAATAAAACAACTGACCACAAGGCAACTGCACACAATTCCAAATTTTCTTTGTTGATATGGCGAAGATTATATCTAAATATATCTACGGAATGTTCAGGAGTTGTGCTCCTGAGCAAGCAACCAATATTCCAAGCTGTCGTAAAGTGCCATCCAGGTCGCCTCAATTATATTCGCAGATGCGCCAACAGTTTGCCAAATTTCTCCTCCTTGAGATGATTCAACGAGCACACGAACTACCGAAGCCGTACCTTCTCCTAATGACACTACTCGAACTTTGTAATCAACTAGTTTCACCTTAGTAATATCAGGATATTTGATACTTAATGCCTTGCGTAACGCACTATCCAACGCATGAACTGGCCCCACTCCATGCCCAGCAGTATGCACTACTTCATCTCCCATAAGGAGCTTCACTGTCGCCTCAGAACTGACCCCTAACAAATCATCCTTGCCATGTGTTTTCTGTTCAATGAAAGTAAAATAGTCCACTAATTGAAATTTAGGTTGATACCCTTGTAGTTGCCGCAACACCAGAAGTTCAAAAGAAGCGTCCGCAACTTCATATTGGAATCCCTGGCTTTCTCTTTCTTTAATTATTGATACTAGCCCTCTAACCTGATTATCAGTCAAAGCGCCATGAAGTCCCATTTGATCTAACTTAAAAAGTACGTTCCCCCGTCCAGCCAAATCAGAGATCAAAACAGCATTTGTATTACCAACTATGGGAGGATCAATATGTTGGTAACTACGCTCAACCTTACCTACCGCAGCCGCATGCAACCCTGCTTTATGTGTAAAAGCGTTCTTCCCCACATACGGTTGATTGTCAGCCATAGGAATGTTAACAACCTCACTCACAAACCGTGATACCTCAGTCATCCTAGCCATTTGTTCTGGATGGAGCAGCCGTATACCCATCTTGAGTTGTAAATTTGCAATAATAGATAGGAGGTTCGCGTTACCACACCGTTCACCATAACCATTGATGGTACCTTGAACTTGAATTGCCCCAGCCTGAATTGCAGCCAAACTCCCGGCTACTGCTGTCTCAACGTCATTATGAACATGTATACCCAAAGGTACTGCAACATTTTTGCCAACTTCCATAACTATTCTTGAGATATCATGAGGCAACGTCCCGCCATTCGTATCACACAGTGCAAGACAGTCTGCTCCTGCAGCTGCAGCTGCAGCTAAGCATTGAATAGCGTACGTCGGGTTAGCCTGAAAGCCATCAAAGAAGTGTTCAGCATCAAAAATGACTTCCCTTCCATTTTCCTTTAACCAATCAATCGAATCACGAATCATCTCAAGATTTTCTTCCAATGAAGTCTCTAAAACTTCAGTAACATGTAGATCCCAGGATTTGCCAACAATTGTCACAACTGGGGTTTCAGCTTCCAATAGATTTTTAAGAACCTGATCATTCTTAGCAACACCTCCAACTCTTCGGGTGCTCCCAAATGCCACAAGCTTGGCATGCCTAAATGTTACCCCACGCATCCGCCTGAAGAATTCATCGTCACGAGGGTTAGCCCCAGGCCACCCGCCTTCAATGTAATGAATACCAAGTTCATCAATCTTTACTGCAATACTCAGTTTATCCTCAACAGAGAGAGATATTCCTTCCTGCTGGGATCCATCCCTCAACGTAGTATCGTACAATAACAAACCTGCCATCAGTATCTCCAATATCTCATGTGTAATGTCTAACTATTTATGCATTAATCTTTATGACTATTGAACTGCAAACGTACTATCCAAACATACTATTGTCAACGGCACAGCGAATAGTCACGGAAACTATACTCTACAGGCACGAACGGAAACCCTCGGGGCAGGTGAGGGATTAACATGACGGCAGCGATAACCAAATCGAAATTATATCTATACTGAAATTAACTAATTCCCCACCAAATGTTGATCCACTCATGCCCGCTAAAACAACTGAGATGCCCAATTTACACCCGATAACAGCAGTTCCAGCAGAGAGCGTTAATACGGAAATAATCAATCCTAAAGCTGCCCCGATAGCTCCGTCGACCCATCCAAGCATGACAAACTGGAGGGTCTTTCTCACTACCGTCCATAATATCCGAGCCATCACCATGGTAAGCGTAAAAGAAACCAGAAAGCTTAAAAAGACCTTTAAATTCTTATCTTCTACACGATTAAGGAAAATTTCCTCAAAAAAATCGCTGTTGCCAAGCACATATCCTAACAACAGCCCAGAAACGGCGAATGCTGTTTTCAGTATTCCTGTTCGCCAACCGACAAACATTGACACCAAGACAAACACTAATACAACTATATCAAACCAATTCATGATTGAAGAGACTCCCGTTTACTTTTTGAACACTTGGGAAATTATCTGTCGATTAACATAAATGATCACCGAAAGAAAAGTACAAGCCCAAATAACACCACCCATCACATCACTTGCCCAGTGTACCCCAAGTAGCACACGGGAAACCCCAATGCCAGCAAGAAAGACTGCTGTACCTCCCAGCAGCAGGATTCTTAGAATCCCTGCAACCCTTGGGAGCAATCCAAAATAAAGAATGATACCTAGGAGTAAGGTGAAGTGAATCATATGCCCACTCGGAAAAGAATAGCCACTCACCGAATCCACCGCTACATACACAAGCCCCACATCTGGTCGCGGTCTAGCAATCAGAACTTTTAATGCTTTTGCAATAAGATTTGGAATCACTAGTGTTCCTGCCCAACTTGCGTGAAGCCACTCTCTTTTGATCCCGAAGATGAATGCAACTGTCGCAATCTCCAAGAGTCCCCACTTTGTCGTACCAAACCTGTGAAACAACTTTGAACTTCCCTCAAAGTGAACGAGGAAATTCCTCTGCACCCACTCGGTAATAGCCAAATCAAGACCAGAATAACTCTGCCCCGCAGCAACAAAACTTACCAAACAGGCTAAAGAAATCCATGCAGCTACCGGTGCTATATTTCGTATCATCATATGCCTCGTATTTAAAACTTTGGGGAGATACTCGTCATCAGATATTTACCGTTATAGCCCAACAGTAACCCTCATTGTACACCTATACAAATTATTGCCTTGTGAGTTGCTGGTCAACTCAATATAATTTGAAACACATACTGCGTTTTAGCGGGGGATTAAATGGAGAAGACAAAATCCCAATTCAATATTGCGATAGATGGACCAGCAGGAGTCGGAAAAACTACAATTGGCCTTGCGTTAGCTGAAACTCTTGATGCTCGTTTTGTTGATACTGGAATTATGTATAGGGGAATTGCATATCTCGCTATACAAAATAACATTTTACCAATTCAACTAGCTAAAATTATCCAGCTTGCCACTGAAACCGTCTTCACGCTAAACTCCGATGATCAGGGCATTGAGAGTCAGCTAATGATTAATGGATCTCTTTTCGCCGATATGTTGCATACAGAAACAGTTAACTCTATCGTTTCAGACATAGCAATGATACCCGAAGTTAGAATTCCGCTTGTCGCATGGCAACGCTCTATAGCAAGCAGTAAGAGAACAATAATGGTTGGTAGGGACATCACGACTGCCGTTTTACCAAAAGCGGAACTCAAGGTTTATCTCGACGCATCCTTAGAGGAAAGAAATCGCCGCAGGAACCTACAAGATAACTCACAGAGTCATAGGATGATTACTTCATCGACAACTATTGCATCAAGAGACGAAATCGATTCTACGAGAACAGCCTCGCCTCTCTATATTGGAAGTAGCGTCACTCGAATTGACACCACTAACCTCACGTTCAATCAAGTTTATGAGATTATACTAAATACGGCTAAGGCAAAAATACTATAATTCCGGACAGAATAGTATGCATTTAACTTATAACTTTTCCAACAAAGCCTTCAAGATTGCTTTGATTTTGTTCGCTAAAATCACCGTTAATGGAGGGAAAGGCGTTCCAAAATCAGGACCTATCATAGTAGTTGCTAACCACCTGAGTATCATTGACCCAGCAATCATAGCCCAAGCGATACCCAGACGCATTCGTTGGCTTGCTAAAAACTCTCTTTTCAAGAATTTTTTTGTGGGAAGATTTTTGACTGCATATGGAGCTCATGCAATATCCCGCACCGGCCCTGACAGTCGCGCCATACGATGGAGCATCGAAATATTGGATAACAATGAGATAGTGGGAGTTTTCCCTGAAGGAACCCGTCATCACAATGGTATGCACAAGGGACTAAATGGATGTGCTTTGCTCGCCCTTCAAACTGGAGCCTCCATTGTGCCTGTAGCTGTCACCGGAACGCAGCATTTAAACAAACTATGGCATCTTGTGTTTCCAACAGGTAAAATTCACGTTACGGTTGGAGAGCCATTTGTGCTAGGCAATCTCAATTCGAATCCGACCAAAAGTGAATTGGACAATACAACTCTTATAATTATGCATCGTATCGCTAGCATGCTTCCCGAGACCTATCAAGGAATATATCAAAAATCAGCTAGTGAATCCCTGCCCCAAAACCACGATTGCAATATTTTGTGCAAACCAGAAATCTAGGTGAATCCCAGTGTGCGGAATTATCGGTTATACAGGAACACAGCCAGTCGTTGAGATACTAGCTAACGGGCTCAAACGCCTAGAATATAGAGGCTACGACAGCGCAGGTATAGCGGTTATAGGAGAAAGTGCATTTATTGAAACCAGGAAGACTGCTGGTAAAATTTCCCTGCTTCAAGAACGCCTAAATGCTGAAACCACTATTGTGGGAACTACAGGCATTGGGCACACACGATGGGCTACCCATGGGAAACCAGTTGAAGAAAATGCCCATCCTCTACTTGACTGTAAATCTCAAATAGCTGTAGTACATAACGGCATTGTAGAAAATTTCCTATCACTAAAGGCTGACCTCATTAGAGATGGTCATACCTTTCTCTCAGAAACAGATACAGAAGTCATCCCCCACCTCCTTGAAGACGCTCTCGGAACCGGGCTATCTCTCCAAGAGTCAGTAGCCGATACTGCCCAGAAATTACGGGGCGCCAATGCTATAGTCGTTGCAAGCGTTAAAGAACCAAATATTCTCATAGGCGTAAGAATTGGTAACGCCGGCGGACTAACGGTCGGACACTCGGAAAGCGGATCTTTTATTGCAAGTGATCTCCCTGCGATTCTTCCTCATACAAACACGGTAACCTTCCTAGAGGATAAAGAACTTGTTGTGCTCAGTCCCGAATCAATTTCATATACAGATTTGAAAGGGAATGCTGTTTCTAAAATATCAACAGTCATAGAATTCAAACCAGACGCCATCTATAAAGATGGTAATGATCATTTCATGATAAAGGAAACACTGGAACAGCCATCAACATTCTCCAGTGCCCTTAGGGGTCGAGTATCGTTTGAAACCCATGAAATCACACTAGACGATCTGCCTTTCACTCGAAAAGATATTCAAAATCTGCAAAGGGTCATTCTTGTTGGGATGGGGACAAGCTATAACGCCTGTGCAGTTGGCAAGCATTGGTTCGAGCGAATTGCTCATCTTCCTACAGACGTAGATAACTCTTCAGAATTCAGATACCGAAGCCCTGTCATTGACAGCAATACCCTCGTCATTGCTATTGGACAATCAGGGGAAACTGCCGACACATTGGCAGCAATGGAACACGCAAAGAGTTCCGGGGCCCGTCTGTTGACCATATGCAACATCCCCAGTAGTCAAGCAGCAAGAATGGCCGAGGGCGCGATATACATAAGGGCTGGGATAGAAATTGGCGTAGCATCAACAAAAACGTTCACTTCAACATTAACGACCCTTTATTTACTTTCACTTCACATCGCCACTATAAAAGAAACAATCTCAGCAAAAGAAATCATAACCAAAATTCAGGATTTATCGACAATTCCACATAAGATGGGGGAAATCTTAGCCTCACAGGAGCAGTATGCCAAACTTTCCCAACAATATTCCTCTTTCGATCATTTCTTTTACCTAGGACGCGGCATACACTATCCGATCGCCCTAGAGGGAGCTCTCAAACTCAAAGAAGTGAGTTACATCCACGCTGAAGGTTATCCAGCAGGAGAAATGAAACATGGTCCTATCGCTTTAATTGATCAAAAATTGGTTGTAGTAGCAATAGCACTTCAAGACGAATTATATAACAAAATGCTTGGGAATATTGCGGAGGTAAAGGCCCGTAACGGGATTGTTATTGCACTGGGAACTGAAGAGGACGTAGAACTCCAGAAACTTTCTGATCATTTTATCTCCATACCAGATGTTCCAACAGATCTTAGCCCACTATTAAGTGTTATTCCCCTCCAACTTTTTTCCTACCATATGGCACTCAGTCGCGGTTGCGACGTCGATCAACCACGAAACCTGGCAAAAACGGTAACAGTTGAATAGTTTTACAGGGGGGTACAATTAGCACCATAGATATTGCTTTCAATGTTTTTTCAGATACCCCAGAAGGCAAAGACCCCGACTCACATAGTCCTACACTAAGAAAGTATCACCAAATTCTTTGGAGCAACCCTCTTCCAATCGGTAAAAACTTCCACTTGGATTTAGATACCCCAAGATTGTTACACCACAAGTCTGAATTAGGAGAGTTTTTTTCTCTCTAGTGATGCCATAGGTCACACGTACAAGAATGTGAAAAAGATGAACCATGTTGTGGAAAGAGTTCCGACTGACGAAATTAATTCTTTTTTCTCTCTTTGCCCCACAATTGCTGGTTTTATTATCTTCCCAGTAAAAAAAAATTGACAATAAAATGACGATTACCGGTGCAAGGGGAATAAATCACAAGATACAAGATAGGTTTGATCTTACACTGGAGTGCATAAGAAGATTTTATTTGAAAGAAAGCAGTCCATTGAGTGATCCATTAGAGAGATATTCTCAGTTTTTCAATCTATTCGATGACTTTAAGGGGTATGTAAATTTCTTTCATCTTCAAGATTCAGTTGAAAAGGACTACTCAGAAGTTAAATTTTGGCACCTATTTAATAATTTTGATTATTCTCCACTACCGAAAAATATTGATGAGTATCAATCATACAAAATAAGAGTAATTGACTTTATTAAGGCAAGAAATCAAAGGATGCTTAACTCAACAAAGCAAAATCAATAGTATTCAAACCAAAGAGAAGTTGCCTCTTTCTTTGTGAAGGGAATATCTTTACGATAATGAGAATGAAGTTGGTTTGTAGAAATTTTTACGATGAATGTGACCCCCCCCCATGTTCAACCTATTCAGTGACCGTAGAATAGATCACTTGAACTCATAATTGCTAGATGGATTTTGAAAAGTTTCTGACATTAAAATCGCCCGATTATAAAGGGCGTACTCTTTGAGGATATATGGTCTTTTTCTGACATCCAAATAGAGTACACTCATGACTTTATCCAACTAGTCTTCCCGCTCGACAAACCAAGCAGGAATAATTTCAATGGACTGTATTTAGATAACAATTCCATAATAAAAGAAATAAGGGCTAGCAAAATGGCGAAAGAAAACCTAATTAAATCTTCAGAATGGTTTCTATCATTTCTATGTAGAAACGATCCGTGGAAGCACAGATATAATCATAATCAACTGCGTATTACGCGCATGATAGAGTCACTGCGACTTCTTGTATCCAACAAGGAAGCAGACCAATGCAAAGAAACCATATTAAAAATGATACCGGAATGATACCGGTAAGAAGTTCCATTAACGAACACACGTTGCTATTTTGGGAAAATGCCTAATCACAAATACACCAAAATCAAATGAGCTCAGATCAAGAATCGCAATATTAGCAATAACGCACAGGATGCATGATTATGAACCTGAAGCTGAGATTCAAGAAAGGAGCTCCCTATACTCGTACGAGCATAGGGAGAATATGCTATCCAAATCAGGTTCGCCCATCAGATGGGACTTGCTACACCAGATATCACGAAATCAAAAACAATTAGATTGTTTTCATGAATATTGGGGTTCCTGCAGAACCGGACATGATAAGACAAGTGACGCTGCAGTTGGGCAACCACTTAGATATAGAAGAGAATCAAGGGTTAATAAACACATCAACAGCGACCCCAAACATTGATTTCTACAGGTACAAAATTGATTTTTCTATAGAACGCATATAACTAATTCCTGCTGTTTTTGAATTGTCTCGTGAGAAAGGCGGCTGATGACAACCTCGACACAAAAAAACAACGGTAGTTTCCTCGATGTCTTCACCGTGCTTAGACACGACCGCTATAGACGATACTGGTTCGGACTCCTAGCAACTGTGTTCGGCTTCCAGATAATGATGATCTCACAAAGTTGGATGATCTACGACCTGACCAATTCGAAGATATGGCTAGGGTATGCAGGGCTTGCAGCAGGAATCCCGGCGATAGTCTTCAATCTTTTTGGTGGCGTAATTGCTGACAAAGTCAATCAAAGAAAACTAATCATATCGACTCAAACCATCAGTGCTCTGATGCTGCTTATCCTCGGATCACTTGTACTCCTTGAAGTAATAGCCTCTTGGCACGTTTTGGCGATAGCTTTTTATATTGGCTCAGTGCAGGCCTTGACAATCCCAGTCGACAAGCAATTTTCCCTCAGCTTATTGACATGATGAAAGCAGTCGCATTGAATTCAATGGTTTGGCAAGGCACGCGTATTGTTGGACCTGCGATAGGGGGCATCATCATCGCTACCAAATACGGAACTGCACCTGGTTTCTTCATTGGAGCGCTAGGCTTCATTACTATGTCTGCAGCTATGACCACTATCAAAGACACTGATTCCAAAAAAACCTCAACAGGGAAAGGCATGTTTCAGGATATGATAGAAGGCCTTCAGTTCATACGCCATCATCCATTATTCTTAGCTCTTATAGGTTTGACCTTCTTCAATAGCATTTTCGGCATGTCATATATAACGCTTCTGCCCGTATTCGCCAAGGACATTCTGGAAATCGGATCAAGCGGGTTAGGTTCCCTACATGCAGTTTCCGGTATCGGAGGAATAACAGGAACTCTGATAACGGCTAGATTGAGTAAATCCATAGGGCGAGGAACAATTCTTAGCACAGGGGCAATTTCCTTCGGTATCTGCCTATCCCTATTTGCTATATCCAGTGCAACCCTGAACAGCATCCCGTTATCTGTTCTTTTCATTTTTCTTGCCGGTATATCCAGCTCTCTCTACATGATCACTATCATGTCAACACTTCAAATCATGGTACCTAACGAATTGCGAGGCCGAGTAATGGGCATATACGGGATGACATTCAACCTCATACCCATAGGTGCAATGCAAGCTGGGTTTATAGCAGAACAATGGAGTGCCGCAACCGCAGTTATCGTTGGAGGAATAGCTGTAATGATATTCGCCATCACAGTTCAAATGTTCAGTAAACAAGTCCGTAATCTGGGCATTATTTAAAGGACCCATCAACCATTTAAAACAATGTTATCAATCAACCTAGTAGTACCAAAACACACCGCCGTCGAAACCACAGTAGGACGGTCTACTTGAACAAGCTCCAACAAGGTCTCATCGTCAGCGAAACTAACGTACTCAAGTTTCGCTAACTGCTCAGCATCAACTCGAGATCGAAAAGTCTGTTCCAGTACGATGACGTCCTTGACGCCACATTGAAACTGTTGTTGAACATCAGAAAGTCCCACATAGATACATGCCGCAGCTCTCCGCTCTTCTGAACTCAAGTAAACATTACGGCTACTTATAGCTAAACCGTCTTGCTCCCGCACTGTGGGAACGCTAACCACCTCTACATTAACATCTAAATCTTCAACCATCTGCTTAATCACTCGCACCTGTTGGGCATCCTTCTCCCCAAAGTAGGCATAATCTGGAGAAACTTGATTAAATAGCTTGAGTACCACTGTAGCAACACCCTTGAAGTGACCTGGCCTCTGTTTACCCTCAAGAACCTCAGTAATCCTACCCACTTCTACCCAGCTATCAAACCCATCAGGATACATAGTATTTGAATCAGGCATGAACACAAGGTCTACATTTTCCTCTTCCAGCATTTGTAAGTCTCGCTGCTCATTTCTGGGATATTTTTCGAAATCTTCCCCAAGTCCAAATTGAGTGGGATTAACAAAAATCGTAGCCACAACTGCATTACATTCTAGTGAAGCGCGCCGTACCAAAGACATATGCCCATGATGAAGGTATCCCATTGTAGGAACCAAGCCCACGGGCTCTTTGAGAGCTGCCCGTGCCTCATGTAGTTCGGCTATTGACTTAACGACTAACAATTAAACCTCACAGCTACAGAACCAACTAAGAATACTCAGATCGGGCACCATAAAGAGCATCAAGTAATTCCTCATCCATGTCGAAGCTGTTCTCTAAAGATGGAAACCTACCTTCAGAAACGTCACCTATATACTGCTTTAGGGCAGCGAGTATTGTTTCTGATAAGGTTGCGTATTTCTTCGCATGCTTCGGGGAAAAGCCTTCAAAGAATCCCAGCAAATCATGAATAACTTGAACCTGTCCATCACAATCTATGCCAGCACCGATCCCAATGGTAGGGACATTTACTTTTTCTGTAATCAGCCTTGCTAGAGGAGAAGGAACACATTCCAAAACAATCGCAAAGGCTCCCGCTTGTTCAAGTTCTATCGCATCTTGCAACAATTCTGCTGCTTTTTGAGGGCTCTTCCCTTGTACACGATAGCCTCCAAGCGTATTGATTGACTGCGGAGTTAATCCTATATGCCCCATAACAGGAATACCACTCTTCACTATTTTCTTGATAGTAGGAGCTACCACCACGCCACCTTCAAGCTTTACAGCCTGAGATCCTCCCTCCTGAAGAAACCTCCCTGCATTATGGTGTGCAATTTCAGGGCTTACTTGGTATGACATAAATGGCATATCTGCTACAACAAGGGCATTTTGTGTTCCGCGAACCACTGGACGGGTATGATGCAACATTTCATCCATAGTGACTGGTACCGTCGATTCATAACCTAACACTGTGTTCGCTAAGCTATCACCAACGAGAACTACATCAATCCCTGCTTTATCCGCAATACGTGCCATAGCATAGTCATAAGCAGTTATCATGGCTATTTTCTTGCCTGAGCGAACCTGCCTCTGTAATTCTGGTATAGTCGTTCGCATTATCATTCCTCCGGTAAGACGATATTTTATATAATCGTTTGACTGCCACTCTAGCACTTGATCCCTCAGTGACCAGCAGCAACCTCCATGAGGCTAGGGCTACTTATTTTAACGATCTTGTTGCCTGCATCAACTTGGACAAGCCGAGGAGTATGAGTGTTCATCTCTTCTTCTGTCAGAGTTAAATATGCCAGAATTATCACAATATCCCCTTGATACACGAGGTGAGCAGCTGCCCCATTTATACAAACCTCACCACTACCTCTTACACCAGGGATAACATAAGTCTCTAACCTAGCTCCATTGGTCACATCTAAAACTTGAACTTTCTCATATACCATCATGCTCGCAGCTTCCATCAGGTCAAGATCCAATGTAATGCTGCCTTCGTACTCCAGATCTGCCCCCGTCACCGTTGCCCGATGTATCTTGCCACTGAGAAATGTCCTCATTATTTTCTCCTTAGTGTTACACCTGATATACCCAAAATCTAATTTCGTTTGTAGTTGAATAGACTAGTCCCCACTCTTTAGATACGAACACATCAAATCATCCACCCGTTGCTTAAGTTTGCTATCAAGTTCAACATCAATATCAGTACAGCGAACCGAATGCTTTCCCAGAAATGCATAGAATTCTAATAAGTCTCCATCAAACTCTTGCAAACTTTCCAAATGCCCTTCAATAGTACTAGTGTCTCGTCTCGCAATAGGGCCAGTAATCGCTCGCTGCAGCCCATCTCTTTCTGCATTATCCATAGTTGCCCTCATAAGCGGTATTAAAACTTTAAGCGCAATCTCGTTGGTAACACCTAACTGCTCCCACAATTTCAAGGAGTGATGAAGAGCGGTAAGCATATAACCGCACACCATCACTGCCGAGGCATGATATAAAGAACGCATCTCATCTTTAATGAATAATTTAATACCACCAACCGATATAACTACCTCTTGTAGCCACTCAACTAACCTTGTATCTCCTGCCACAGCAAATCCAATTCCTTCAAGTTGGGTTGGAGGGGCGATGGAGTTAACAAAAGTTTGCAAAGGATGGAAACTCGCTACCATCGCCCCTTGCCTGGCTGCTCCATCCAGACACTCTAAGGTTCGTGCCCCTGAACAATGCACAACCCCATGCCTTTTAGCCCAAGATAGCCCACTTACTGATGATGCAATTGCATCATCAGGTACCGCCACAAAAACTACATCACACTCATTCACAACACTTTGATTAGAGGTATACGAAATGATACTAGGCAGCCTTTGAGCAAGTGCCCTGGCCGAGGTATTGTTCTTGCTAGATACAGCTGCAACAACGTAGCCTTTTTCGATAAAATTAGCCGCCAAATTACCTGCAACCTTTCCTGACCCAATAAATCCAATTTTCGATTGCTGGCTCCATAGCGTCATCTGGCTAACTCCTTTATAGACGGGATACCCTTAACCTCTGTCGCAAATTTGACCGCGTTCACTATAGCCTCTGCGGTTATTTGCACACACGCAGTCAGTAACTTTTGGAATTCAAATGGAGGAGACCCGATACCTGTTCCCACTGCAAACACTACATCCCCATCAGCCATCGTATGGGTTGGTCGTATAGCTAAAGCAAACCCATCGTGAGCTATAGAAGCAAGTTTGTTGGCTTGTTCCTTAGAAATTGCTGCATTAGTAGCGACAACCGCTAAAGTAGTATTGAATTCTTTTTCATCAGATGCAACCCCGTCCTGATCCTGATCCTTAGCCAAGGCGATTTCAACACTATCTCTGAACCCCATACCATCTTCCCTACGCGGGCCTGCGACAATATCTCCACTCCTTGGATCGTGAATTGAACCAACCGCATTCACCGCAGCTATTGCTCCAATAACGACCCCATTCCCCAAATCTAAGCTTGCCATCCCTATACCAGATTTAACGGCCGCTCCCATTCCCATCATTTTGCCAACAGTGGCTCCAGTCCCAGCCCCAATACTACCTTGCTCTTGCTGCTCATTCGAAGCATTTAAACATGCTTGATATCCTTCTTGATATCCCGGACGAACCCCACAAGTCGCTACCCCTAGATCAAAAAGAATAGCAGCAGGAACAATTGGAACGATATTCTTTCCTGCGGGGAATCCTATTTTCTTTTCTTCAAGATAAGCCATCACCCCGCCAGCTGCATCCAACCCAAATGCACTGCCTCCACTTAAGAGCACTGCATGAACTTCTCGCACCAAATTCCCTGGTTTCAGCAAATCGGTTTCGCGAGTTCCAGGTGCAGAACCCCGCACATCAACTCCTCCGACCGCTCCATCCCCACACAATATTACAGTGCACCCCGTACCGGCAGTATCATCGGTGTAATGGCCAACAGAGATACCAGGTACATCTGTTATCGTTTTCCTCATAATCAAATCACACAAAAAAACCGCCACGCTTATCATGATAAGCAGTGCGGTTATCCTTTAGGCTGTTATTTCTTGCCGTCGCGGTCATTGATGATCCCCGCAGCCGAATTGACACCTATCGACCTATTAGTTTGCCTCAATCCAAGTAGACAACTCAAGCATATTAACAGACCGCGCCTCCTAGCACAACCCCATCATTTAGCGTCACTCAATGGAACCAGCACACTTTCTAGCTGAAACCAAGAATCCAGTATGTCCAACCATTCGGTGCATTGGACGAGCACTATTCGCAGCTATATACCAAGGTCTAAGTAGTATTTCAATACTTTCAACCATTTCGAACGATGAGTGAGTCTGCAAAGTGAATGCCAAATTATGCACTTGAAGTATCGTCGGCAAAAAACACACAATAATGCCCCCAGGTACTAATTTCTGTGCGGCATTTTCTATAACTCTCCATGGCTCTGGGAGATCTAAAATGATCCGATCTACTGTGTCCTCAACAATACCATCATATATATCGTTGCTTCTAATACGGAAATTTTCAGGAGCTCCTGCCATAACACTTATGTTCTCACGCGCCTGGCTGATCGCTTCGTCACGAATTTCATAACTAGACAGATGCCCCTCTGGACCTATAGCTCGCAGCAATGCCATGGTAAGTGCACCTGACCCCATACCCGCTTCAATCACATCTGCTCCGGGGAAAATATCCCCAACCATAAGTATCCCACCTATATCTTTGGGGTAAACAACCTGACTTGCCCTAGGCAAATTGGTAACGTAATCGGCCAGTGTAGGAACAGTGGCATAGTACACCTGTCCCGTGTTAGTTCTAATTCGTACCCCCTTTTCTTGGCCTATGAGGGCTGCATGGTAAACAATACCCCCATGAGAATGGAAGGATTCACCATCTGCGAGGTTAAATAAGTAACGGCGGTCTTTCCTATCCACCAAGAGTACAAGCTCTCCCTCTACAAATCGATTCAAATCACTCATACTCAGTTCTTTCAGTTGGCCCTATAATTCGCCGTAGCCCCACATCCATATCAGCAAATTATAAGGCCAAGTAAACCGTAGGCTACCTACCCTTCATTCTTCCCCTATTACTGCCTTTACTTCCTCAAGGATATCCTTGGCTTCGGGTAGTTCACCTTCATATATTCTATGGAATCTAATAATGCCCTGTTTATCTATAATCACTATGGCCCTTTTACTTACCCCGCGTTCCTCGTTATATACTCCAAAGGAATCTGACATCTCCCCTTTGGGATGAAAGTCGGCAAGCACCGGATATGGTAATCCTCCCAAGGAAGCCGAATATGCCTTTTGAACAGCCGCGCTATCAACGCTCACACCCAGAACCTGAGTGTCTATCGACTCAAATTGCCTATTCTGCAATCTGAAATCGGAACATTGGTGGGTTCAACCACCGGTGAATGACATAACATGCCAGGATATAACGACGTTCTTTTCTCCGCGAAACTGGCTTAGAGTTACTGACTCTCCGGTACTGGAACGAAGCTTAAAATCAGGGGCTTCCTGCCCAACACTAACCATCACTACACCTCCTCAGTAATAATCAGGTACGTATCACGACTCACAATCTGTAATCACGGATCAAATTTCCGTTCATCCATCAACCTCATTATGCCATGCTCAGTATATCTTTATCATCTGCTTTGCCAACGCTATAGCACTCTAAAACGTGATAAGATTTATAAATACTGAGTAGCCTAATGTTATTTCAACGAACTAACCATACACCGTTTCCATAAACACATTTACTCCAATACGCAAATTCAACGAGTTATGATGCTATCCCAACCAACACCAAAACCCATATTATGGTTAGAACAAGTAACAACTGACCTCACGTCCTTAGTAGGCGGAAAGGGAGCCAACCTCGGGCAGTTACTACACGGTGGATTTCCAGTACCCACAGGATTCGTGGTAACAACCTCAGCTTTTAAAAAGACACTTGAAACTAACAATCTCACAGATGCAATTCACACTATTGAAGCAAACATTGATCACTCGGACCTAGAAACACTGGAGATTAAAGCACGTAACATACAAACCTTAATTCTTAACACAAAAATTCCGTTCGACTTACTCTCGCTCATGTTGAACGCCTTCAACTCATTAGATTGTTCTTTAACTGCAGTTCGATCTTCAGCAACTATGGAAGATTCCATCACTGCATCTTTTGCTGGACAGCAAAACACATACCTAAATATTCGCACGTCAGCTGAGTTCATTGATGCATTAATGAACTGCTGGGCTTCACTATATGAACCAAGAACCATCAAATATAGATTTGAAAAGGGATTGGGGGAATTACCTATTGAGACAGGGGTAGTAGTTCAATCAATGATAAATTCAGATGTATCCGGCGTCATTTTTACTCTAGACCCTGTAACAGGAAACTCCGGAACAGTGACAATCGAGGCTATTTACGGATTAGGAGAACCATTAGTTTCTGGTGAAATTACCCCTGATTTGTACATAGTTGAAAAAGAATCAGGGCACATTCATAAGCAAATCATCTCCGAACAAACTTGGATGCTTAAAGCTAACGATGATTACTCCCCTAATCAACCAAACAACGTCCAAGTATCCATCGACCAAAGTGCCCAGGAAATCCCAAAATTAAGTGGAGTCCAAATTAGCCAACTTACACAAACAGCAATATCTATCCATAATTACTATGGACTACCTCAAGACATCGAGTGGGCAATATGTGAAAATACGCTCTATATACTCCAAACCCGTCCCATCACCACTGTGCACTGAACGAACTATCAAAGGATCTTACAAGTTATGGACCAACCTACCAAGGAACAAATCCTTGAAAATTTCGAATCCACGGAGCGTTCATTATCTCCCTTCGCTGTCACAAGCCGTTCAAGCAAAGGCAGGGCAAAAAGGGAATCAAAGGATCAAGTCTTTGTGACAGCATATCAACTAGATCGTCAAAGGATTCTATATACCAATGCCTTTAGACGAATGAAACACAAGACTCAAGTGTTCCTAGCTCCTCAAGGAGATCACTTCACAACACGATTAGCCCACACATTGGAAGTATGCCAAACTGCTCGCACTATTGCATTAGGGCTTAATTTAAACACTGACCTCACGGAAGCAATTGCCTTGGGGCATGATCTAGGTCATACCCCTTTTGGCCATCTAGGTGAAGAAGAATTGAATAGACTATCTCCGCAAGGATTTAGTCACAATTTGCAGAGTTTGAGAATAGTAGACAAACTAGAGAATGAAGGGGTGGGGTTGAATTTATCATCAGAAGTCAGGTACGGCATCGTAAGCCACTCTAAACCTAGGGGCAACTTCCTGACGCACCCTGATATTTCCGAAGAATTATCCCTCGAAGGACAAATTGTCAGAATATCAGATGCGTTAGCTTACCTAAATCATGATTTGATCGATTCCTTTCGTTCAGGCATGCTCATACCAAAAGACTTACCACAAGGCCTCACCAGCGTGCTTGGCAGCACCTCCTCAGAAAGAATGCAGACCATGATACTCAGTGTGATTTCCTCTTCATGGAAAGTAACTGGTTTATATGATCCCAATCCAATCTCAGACGAACCAGACATCTACATTTCAGTTACAGATCCAGTTGCATCCGCTATCGAGGAGCTACGAGAATTCCTTTTCCAAAATGTATATTTGCCTGTGAGTGACAGTTTTGCAGGAGAACAAGCACGAGCCATAATGCAAATATTGTATAATTACTACCAGAATAACGCTGAAGAATTACCATCACCCAAAGGATCTATCGAGCCAGATATTTCACTGAGAATTCAAGATTTCGTTTCTGGGATGACTGATCAATATGCCATAGCAAAAGCAGAAACGCTCCATCCAGGTATCGGTTCAGAAATCACCAAACCCTATATGCCCGCAGAGTAAACAATGACTGATATAGCCGACATAAAAGCACGACTAGACATCGTAGAAGTGGTTGGTGGCTACGTTGAGCTGAGACAGGCTGGAAAAAATTTCACGGCTCCTTGTCCGTTTCATGCTGAAAGGACTCCCTCCTTCTTTGTATTCTCAGACAGCCAAACTTGGCGTTGCTTCGGAGCCTGTGCCGCAGGTGGAGATGTGCTAAACTTTGTACAAAAGGCAGAAGGGTTGGACTTCAGCGGGACTCTAAGATTCGTTGCTAAACAGCTAGGCATAGAACTTTCGAAACCACAGGGCTCTTCCCAACCCAATCATACCCTCCCACTATTCTCAGCCAATGACGCAGCCATGAAATTCTATATTAATCAACTGCACGCACCACAAGGGCATAATGCATTGGTATATCTTCATGGTCGAGGACTATCTCAAAAAACAATCGATGAGTTTCATCTCGGTTACAGTCCAGAAGAAACTGGTGTTTTAGTCAATCATCTCATGAAAACTGGATTCCCTCATGACATACTCGTTGCTGCAGGGCTTATCAATAGTTCCAGTGACGGTAGCAGGGAAGTCTTTAGAAACAGGATTATGTTCCCTATCACAGATATTCAGGGACGCGTTGTTGGATTTGGAGGTCGCCAACTAAACAACAATGGGCCAAAATACATGAATTCCCCCCGTACTGAGGTATTTGATAAAAGCCGTACTCTATACGGACTTGAACAAGCAGCTCCAACAATTCGTGCCAACGGCACTGCAATACTTGTGGAGGGGTATATAGATGCGATAACTGCGCATCAAGTTGGCTCTACCAACGTTATCGCCTCAATGGGAACTGCGATCACTCAACCTCAACTTGATTCACTCATTAACATCGCATCCACTATAATATTTGCCCTAGACGCAGATTCTGCGGGCCAAAACGCTACTCTTCAAAAATTATCAGAAGCTTTAACATCATTCCAAAAGCTTCAAACAAAATCAATGGTGCGTTCCACCAAAAACAGTACCATATTTGCAACACCTAAGAAACAGATGGACTTCCGTGTGCTTTCTCTTCCTGAAGGTTTTGATCCAGACACCTTGATACGGGAAGACTTGAAGCACTGGCAAGATCTTGTCTCAGAAGCCCAGCCGCTACTTGATCGCCTATTCAAAGAAATTTCAAGTCAGACAAACATTCATTCCTCAACCGACAAAGTAGCTCTTACAGAAAAACTAATGCCACTTATTTACAGCAGCGTTGACAATTTTATTGATCAAGACCACTACTTCCAACTTCTTGCACAAATTCTCGGAGTAAGTCGTTCCACTTTGCAAGCAAGCGTGGGGCACCAACAATCTCAAATAAGGGCTACACGAACAAAGAATCAGGACTCCTCTTTTGTTGCTTCGTCTAATGCCTTTACTGCTGCGGAATCTAATTTCACAGAAAACTATTGCTTAGGCCTGATATTGAAATACCCAGAATTAAAAGATATGGCGACTCATTATGCTCTAAATGAGCTATTCTCATCAGAGAATCAAGCACTATTTACTGTTTACGAAGAAAATGGTACAATTGAACGGTTACGGGATGTAGTTCAAGGCACTCCCCTTGAGCCTCATTTACAAAAACTGATCTCTATCAAAATTCCTCCTCTAGAATTAGCCGAGAGGACTCAGGCTTTAAAGCAAACCCTAAGAACACTTCAGGAGAAACGTTTACGGGAAATGAAACGGCAGGAGTCTGAAATTTCTGCTGAGGGAATCTATAACAACCACGAATCTGGACACTCGTTCGATCAAAGTGCACTGAACACCAACGAGGAGCTCCGGAGGCTGTTTAACGATAAAGATAGGAGGCCTTGAAGTAATGGTTACAAAAGAAGAATCACCTCATGATGATGAATTTAGGCCCTTTGAACGGGGTTCGTTCTTACAATCATATAATGACCCCAGTAGAGACGAATTCACGGATGAGCCTAAACCTACTCCGTCTAGGTTCTCTATAAACTCCCTAGCGGAGCACGAAGCGGAACCCGCTGAAGAACTCGATAGAAACATGCCATCCAACACAGATATTGAAAATTCTGTAGATGTAATCGACGATCCTGTTCGAATGTATCTAAGAGAAATTGGAAGGGTCTCCCTTCTCACGGCTAAAGACGAACGGAAATTAGCAAAAGACATGGAATGCTGGGAAAGATTGATAGACCTTGGACTCCTAGGCGACGAAGCGAATAACAGTGAAACCTCTGGAACTGAGATAGTACAAGCCTTAGTTCATCAAATTACCAGTGTTACCCCGCTTCTCGATGTCATCACAGAACTCTTAGAGATAGATCAGCCGATCCTCGCTCATGATATGATCGGCCATCCCAAAATCCGGGAAACCATCGATGGGGAAATCAATCAAGAACTAGTCTCTCAAATTGCCGAAAAGATCCCTCTGGAGGAAACCCAAATCACCAAAATGATGCTCAGCTATGCTGTTGATACACGACTTCTACCTCCAGATTTCCACACACTAATACCACAGGATATGACTTGGGAAGACTTTCGAAGCATGTGCAACTCTGGAGAATTTCTAGAACTTATCTATCCCTTCAGTAAAGAATTTAAAAAATTCTACCAAAAAATCGAAACCAATGGAGAGTCCTCTGAGAAACACCTAGTTGAGGCAAATCTACGATTGGTAGTAAGTGTTGCCAAGAAATATATCGGACGTGGCATGTCATTATTAGACCTTATTCAAGAAGGGAATATTGGGCTAATCCGTGCTGTGGAGAAATTCGACTATAGAAAAGGATACAAATTCAGTACCTATGCTATATGGTGGATTCGCCAAGCAATAACACGGGCTATAGCTGATCAAGCCAGAACCATAAGAATCCCAGTCCATATGGTAGAGACCATAAACAAACTGATGAGACATCAGCGTAGGCTTGTGCAAGAATTTGGAAGAGACCCGAGCAGCGAAGAGATAGGCGAAGCTATGGAATTTAGTCCTGATAAAGTAAGGGAAATAATGAAAATTTCCCAAGAGCCTGTGTCCTTAGAAACCCCAATTGGGGAAGAGGAAGACAGCCATCTAGGGGATTTCATTGAAGATCGATCAACCATGGCCCCAGCGGAAGCAGCTTCTTTCCGACTTCTTAAAGAGCAGGTAAGTGAAGTCCTCGAGACACTTACTGAACGTGAACGTAAAGTTCTACAATTACGATTTGGACTAGAAGATGGGAGAAGTCGCACTCTTGAAGGAGTGGGTATGGAATTCGGGGTGACTCGTGAACGTATCCGGCAAATCGAAGCAAAGGCACTTAGGAAACTTCGCCACCCAAGTCGATCAAGAAGACTTAAAGACTTTCTTGAATAACTTATAACAAAGCCTTATACACAACACTGTCTAGCGTAGCGCTCAGCTTCCCCGTAAGTACGGTATAGGCTGAGCGTTTATAGTTATTCATAAGGGCCAATGTTGTATCAATCTATTTACAAAGCCTATACTGAGATTAAGTAGTACAATTAATGTTGGGAGACTGTAATTGGAAGATCGCCATCGAGCTCAATCCCTAATAAAAACAGTCGTTGAGAATACTAGTAAAGTGATCATTGGGAAACAAAGTGCCGTTGAGTTAGGCGTCATCGCACTATTCTCTCAAGGCCACATTCTTATTGAAGATGTACCTGGTGTGGGAAAGACAATGCTAGCAAAAAGCATAGCAAAATCTACTGGCTGCGACTTCAAACGTCTACAGTTTACCCCCGACATGCTCCCTAGTGATATTACTGGTACCAACGTTTACAATCAACGCTCTAACAACTTTGAATTTCGACCTGGTCCGATCATGTCACAAATGGTCCTTGTGGATGAAATCAACAGAGCAACCCCCAAAACCCAATCTGCACTCCTAGAAGCTATGGAAGAACATCAGGTTAGCATCGATGGTATAAGCTATGACCTACCAATACCTTTCATGATCCTCGCAACTCAGAACCCAATCGAATATGAAGGTACTTTCCCATTACCAGAAGCACAATTAGACCGATTTTTGATGCGTATTCGTCTGGGATATCCATCAACAAGTCAAACTATAGAAATATTAGGCAGCCAACAATACGGCCATCCAATTGACTCCCTAGAACCAGTTGCTCTACCATCCGACATAATATCGGTAGCAACGGCTGCAATGGCAACTCATCTGGACGATATGATTAAACAATACATTGTAAGAATAGTGGAGGAAACACGTGAGGACGATCAAACAATACTTGGGGCTTCGCCTAGAGCCGCTATTGATCTGGCCAAAGCTTGTAAAACTTACGCTCTTGCTAAAGGCAGGGATTTCGTGATTCCAGATGACGTTAAACACCTTGCACCTGCTGTTATGTCACACAGATTAATCTTAGATACTAACGCACGTATCCAAGGGATCACTGCAGAGCAAATAACCCAGGCCATTTTAGACCGGGTCCCTGTCCCTAGATATAAACCAAATTCATAGGCGCCCGTCACTTCGCAAATACTCGTCAACGAAATAAGAGGATCAATATGCGCCCACGAGCAATAGTCATGCTAGTATTGCTTGCTTGGTTAGTCATATTAGGATTATCTACAGGGTTCCCTTTGTTTTATAGGCTCGGGTATATAATATCAATAGGACTTTTCATCAGTTATATATGGAATTACCTCAATCTATGGCAAGTAACTGTTACTGCAGAAAGAAGAACCGGAATTGCCTATACCGGTCAATCATTTGATATCCGTATTTGGGCTACTAACGCAGGATTTTTTAGCAAAAGCAGGATTGATATCCGGGACTTGTCCACATTAACCGGTAATTCCCACGTAACTCCTATTGCCTTAGGATCACGCCAAACCAGATCATGGTTGCTCAATACAACCTGCCCTCACCGTGGGGCTTACACACTCGGACCACTGGAAGTTCACTCAGAGGATCTCTTTGGCTTCTTCTATAAAACAAAGATTCAGGGAACTCAACAAAATATTGTTGTCTATCCTAAAATCATTGAACTGCCAAGTATAAATAGTCCCTTACCCCACTTTTTTGATGAAGGTACAAAATCCAAAAAAACACAAGTCCCCACACCTCAGGCCACCTCTATAAGGAAATATGAGTTTGGAGATACAGTAAACCGAATTCACTGGCCAATGACCGCCAAACATGGAGAGTTGATGTCAAAAGAATTCGATGTGAGTTTCTCAACTGAATCCTGGATAGTTTTAGACCTACAATCCACGGCTCACAGAAATCACGGTTCTCATAGCACAGATGAAACAGCGGTAACTGTAGCAGTCTCATTAGCAAAGCGCTTAATGCACTTGGGAACATCTGTCGGAATATTATCGCAAAACAGTACAGCTATAGAAATACCGCTGGGCCGGGGACAACAACATCTCATAAGAATGCTTGATATTCTTGCCCACAGTCAGGCGGATGGGCATGCCCCTGTAGAGACAATTCTCACAAACAATCAACATAAATTTGGAGAACATTGCATTCTCACAATCATAACTACAGCATTAAGCTCCAGTTTGTGGAAAGTACTCCCACGCTTACAGCGCACAGGTATAGCCATATCAGTAGTACAAGTAGAGGTGGATCCTATACATACAAAGCCTACAGAACCATTCTTTCAAAATACAATTCCCACTGTATATATTAACCCGGAAAGTAATCTGGATATTTCTCTGAAACCCCTCTATATGCCTCTAGCACCAAATTCCTTGCGAAATAACCATCCAGTCCCCGACAATTTGGAGTAGGGTTTCATGATAGCAAAAAAGGAATTTCCCAACTTCGTGATCACTATCGGTACCAATGTATGGATAGGAGTAAATTCCCTTAGACCACGTACTAGCTGGATTACTTTCTTACTCTTATTTTGCATGCTATTTGCACTCAATACCTCAGTTGAACGTGCCGAATGGGCACCTATACCAAGGTTAGGGTGGATAACACTCCAATCAATGCTAGTAGCCTCATTCTTAGCGTCAATCCACAATATAAATATCATCTTCATCCATCTCATAGGGTTGCTTGCTTCCATTCTGTTGCTCCAAAGAATAGGAATTTCTCTGATAACCGAAAGCGAACCAAGTGAGTTGCTATATCTCTTGAGTAGAATCTCTGATTGGATCAATATTGCAATAACCGGAGGAATCAGTGATGACCCGCTACCGCTATCTCTATGGATTATAACAGTGTGCTGGCTGATAAGTTATACGGCAGCATGGTCAATAATTCGCCACAAAAACATATGGTGGGGCATACTCCCAAGCACTATAACTCTTGTCACTGTCTTGAGTTACCTTCCTGACAACTTCTCATTTTACTTCTTCATGTACATAACTTTTGCAATCCTATTGGTTGCCTGGCTCCATGGGTTGCAATCTCCAGCACCACTACGAACCCTTTCTTCCAGTGAAATTCTTTCTGTATCTTCCATTAATTTTGGACACTCAATATGGGTTGCACTACTACTAGTCATAACTGCGAATTTCCTTCCAGTCACTACAATTTTAATCGACCCGCTACGTAAAGGCTACGATCAAGTCCACCAACCAATAGAAGCAATCCAAGAACAATTCAACCGACTTTTCGCCGGAACCACAGGCAAGAAAGCGAGTTCATTCCCATCGTTCGGGAAAACGCTACCTTTCAAGGGGCCCCTATCATTTCAGGGGGTAATCGTGTTCACTGCAACCCCCTCCACCCCAACCTATTGGGGAGCTCAGGTGTACAGCGAATACACCTCTTCGGGTTGGATCGCATCGGAATCAACAACAATAGCCGTCGCACCTGAATCGCCACAGCCTTTTACGCCCTATTCCACAATGAGAACACAAGACCATGTTCTAACATTAAACTTCCCGACTACAACGTTGTTTATGCCAGGCATTCCTGCCAATTCTGATAGAGCAACTTCATTGGTCATAGCGGAAAACACAGTTTTCAAACTCAATTTAACTCAAATATCCGAGTCATCTACATCATATCCAGCGGATATCCGTCTATGGAAAGAACGGATATCAAAGCTTACGTCAGTTCCTTCATACAAAAACTCTCAGACGCACTCAATCTCTGAGCTATTCTCACAATACTTCCCGGCTAACACTCAAATACAAGGGGCCACCTTTGCATCTCCCTCAGGAGCATCAACGCTCCTTATAGATCAAAGAGAAAATGATGTCGAATCATCTTCTCAAGATAAAATTAAAGACATAATACTTTCCCACATGTTGCTCACACCAGATACCCTTTTAACACTTTCTCTAAGTCGATTACCTACATCAACACCTGATATCGTTTCACTACGTACCACTAAAAGAATGTCTACAGGAGATCAATATTTTATCTCCAGCAAAACATCAACTGCTTCTGCCGTCGCACTTCGAACAGCAGATCAACAACAACCTCCATCGGTCACAGATCGATATCTTCAACTTCCAGTTTCCATACCTGAACGGATCAGGTTACTTGCCGAGGAAATCACTGCAAACGAAACCAATCAATACGACAAAGTAGTCGCTCTACAGGCATTTCTTCGAAGATATGAATACAACTTAACTAGAGACAAGCATCCTCATCAAAGCGACGCAGTAGATCATTTTCTTTTTGAGAGCAAAGTTGGCTATTGTGATGATTTTGCCTCTTCATTGGCAATTATGGCTAGAACCTTAGGCATACCTACCAGAATCATGGCAGGCTATGGGCCGGGGGTTGGAGAAGAATATGATGATTATAGTATCATCCGCGATGAAGACAGTCACATATGGCCTGAAGTCTTTTTTACAGAATACGGATGGATTGCCTTCGAGCCAACCCCAAAGTACTCATTACCATCGCGATCCTCAACAGTTTCTCCATCAGATACTCTTGAGCCTGAACCAGACTTGACTAACGATATGACGGACATTTCAGGTGACGAAGAATTATTTGACCAAGAGGGCATGTCACTAGAGGGGATATTCGTGGGTTTCAGTTATGAAAATAGCCTCGGATTAAGCTTCAGGGCCGCTGCTCTGTTTTCCTTGTTAATCGTAATGATTGTGTTCACCATGCTATATGGTACTTGGAGGAGAATGATGAAATCGCTTGGAAATCCAGCCAGAACATACTCTCTTATGTGTACATTAGGTCGTTTAGCTGGCGTTAAACTACTACCCAGTATGACTCCATTCGAATATGCCAACTTTCTTACAAGAGCTATACCATCCGCAGCGCGGTCAATAGAGACTGTATCAAACGAGTATGTTCTACTAGCATATGCTAAGCCAACTCAAACTCTATCAAACACGTCGATACTCGACAACGCACTTAAACAAATCCAATTCGCTACATTCGCTAAACTCCTAAAACTAGGTAACCGCCAAACTCGGCGACCACAATGAATACTTCCACCTCTCGATATTACGACATAGAACAGCTACCCCACGGCTGGGTAGCCGCAACATGCTCTGACGAAGGAATAACAAAGCTGTCACCCCCAAGTTTTTCAGAAGAATTAGCCCTGTCATCTATTAAAATCAATCGCTCCCTAACAATCAGACGGCCCACTAAATTCATACTATTATTTCACGAGCTCACTCTTTATTTTGATGGGAAAATCGAAAATTTTTCTTCCCCCGTTGATCTCTCTGAAGGTCCAAAGTTTTTTCATCGTATTTGGGATATATGCCGTACCATTCCTTATGGGGAAACACGGAGTTACAGTTGGCTTGCCTCAGAATCTGGCAATCCAAAAGCCCAAAGATCGGTTGGGCAGGCCATGGCTCACAACCCTATTCCATTCTTGATACCATGCCATAGGGTAGTAAGGGTTGATGGTCAATTAGGTGGTTATGCCTGGGGATTAGATCTCAAATCATGGCTACTAAATATTGAAAACAAGAATCACAGATTGCATAAAAAGCCAACTCAATCAGTTCAATCTCGTAATTGCAGATACCTAAATAGACTAGGGTGCACTGTTTGAACTGCTGCAAGCGCAGCGAACGCAACTCGACGAATGGTAAAGTGTGCTGACTGTTGGGTTCTTAGTTTGAATAGATGATAGCACTCCCGCAAATTGAGCTTGACCAAGACCCTCCTCAAATGCGCATGTGTCACCACATACTGAGCAATATTTTCTGAAATTTCTGCTAATTCACTCTCAACTTCATGTGCTAGTTGCATATCATAATCAAATTCTTGTCTAAGCCCAACTTCATCAATGAAATCAGGAACAATATACCCAAGGTTCGTAGTTAATTGTTGGGGAATATACGTCTGCATACGATGCCGCTTGAATTCCCGGTACGCTCCATAATCCATAACCAATTCGAAAACATACTCCACAACTTCCAATTCACGCCCTGGGGCATCATGTGGGCCAAGATCTTCAAAATATCTGTCCACAATGTTCTGTATAGCGTCATCATCTAGCAGCGATATCTTCTCTTCAATGCGTCCATATGAATCGGTCCCATATCTGTAAAGAATTGCTGCTGCTAGTTTTCTTGGTGCATCCCGATCATATTGAAGTAAAGTAACCGCTACATCATCAGTTATCAAATCAGCAGATAATCCTTGAGCGTGTTCTATATTTAGTTCTCGCTGTGTATCTCTAAGTGTATGGATGTAGTTGTTGTAGTTAGCGTATTTTATCAGAGTGGGCGTGATCATTCTTCCTTGCTCCAACAATTCATCCCCTATAGCTCTTTCCTCTTGTAAACCAGAGGAAAGCAATTTCGTTATAGCGTGCTCCATAGATCTTGCATTCATCGTCACCCCGACATTCGTCAAAGTACTCGCAGGCAAAACGAAACGACAAGAGTCAACAGCTGCTCGGCGTAACCGCAATCTATATCCACCATTAGATTCACCATTGGTCTGTGGCAAAACCAACGGTAATGAATCCATCATTTTGGAGACCATATGCGTATACGAATCAAACAAGTATTGGCAAGCATTTCGATAGGTAGCTAAATATTTCTCGTCGCCCAATTCTTGAGGCTCAAAGAAGGCATTGCGCTCCAAAACTTGGTACCTGCTTGATTTTTCCGTATACGATGCTAACCTATTGTCCTCCAATGTATCGCAAGCTAGCCTCGATATATTTTCCACCGCCATATGCACAACCGCATGCTCGGCAACTGAAGCATGGCCATAGCTTAGAACCCATCTCTCATGAAATTCTGCTGCTTTCTCGACTCCAACCTCAGCGGCGATGACATCAAACGCCTCCGGCCTTCTAGATGTCATCGCAAACACAACTGCCATCTGCTCTTGGCTCAGATCTGCGTGATCCAGAGGATATATTCGCCGCCTAGGAACAGCTTCATTGCTTTGATTCATTTACCTATCACTTTCTCGTCCAAGCACTTCTAACGATACAGCCAAAACCAGGGAGTTATACTCAATTAACTAAACATGAATAGCTCGTGATCCCAACAATAATGAAGCTTCCTTGATAATTTCAGATAGAGTTGGATGTGCGTGAATTACGTCTCCAATATCGGCAACTTTGCCTTCCAAACTATAAGCAACCACTAATTCATGAACCATCTCCGTAGCACCGGCCCCAAGTATCTGGGCGCCTAAGAGCTCACCCGTTTCGCTATCGATAACTAATTTAGCGACTCCTTCAGTCTCTCCATCAGCGACAGCTTTAGCAGCCGCAGCGAAAGGGAAGCGCGACACACTCGCCGTGTATCCATCGTCAATTGCTTGCTGTTCATCTAATCCAAAACTAGCAACCTCAGGGTGAGTATAAACCGCACGAGGAACAAATCGATAATCAATAGGTTTAACGGGCATACCGGCTATATTCTCTGCAGTCATTACCCCCTGAGCGGATGCAACATGAGCCAACGGCATAAGGCCAGTGACATCACCAATTGCATAGATATTGGCCCCGGAGGTTTTCATTTTCTCATCAACAACAATGAATCCATGTTCGTCCAAATCTACTCCAACTTTATCTAAATTCAATCCACCACTATTAGGAACGATACCTGCTGCAACAATCAACCGTTCATATAATTTTTCGCGAATACCATGTGAAGCCGATTCGAGTGTCACGGCACAATCGGAACCTCTAACCTGTACATCTCTTACCTTAGTGCCTACCATCACTTGCACACCTCGCCGCATCAGTGATCTTGCAAGCAATCGACTAATCTCTGAGTCCTCACTAGGAAGCAGATGTTCTGCAATTTCAGCTACTGTTACAGAAACTCCATAAGCATTTAATAGGTACGCAAATTCACATCCGGTTGCACCACCCCCAACAATAAGGACCGACTCAGGCAAATCCCGCATACCAAGAACATCCTTACTATTCATGATCATAGATCCGTCATGTGGGATGTTTCCCAAATCCCGAGGACTTCCGCCGGTAGCGATTACATAATACGTTGCACGAATGAGTTCATCTTTGCCATGCAACTTTAAAAACCCAGACTCATCAAAACCAGCATCTCCGGAGATGATCTCAACTTCGTTTCTGGTTAGTAAATGTGCTACTCCTCGCCGTAACCGAGACACCACATCTCTGCTTCTTGTCTGGGCAACACCATAATCAATGGTTAAATTCTGGAATGCAAATCCAAATTTTTTTCCCAGCTTCAGGGTTTCAATAACTGCAGCGTTTTGAAGTAAAGCTTTTGAGGGAATGCACCCCCAATTTAGGCAAACACCACCAAGGTCATCCCTTTCTACCAAAGCAGTTTTCAAGCCACACTGTGCCGCTCGTATTGCCGCCACATACCCACCTGGGCCGCCGCCCACAACAACCACGTCATAGTCCAAGAGCAGACTCCTTTCAAAAAAAATCACCCACCTGTAAATTGTATCACCGAACTATCAAGTATTTCATTGAGACTCAACGTCAGTGATTGGGAATATAGTGCTTTTTACGAAATACTATCACTTTCAATTTTCTGATAAGTATGCCTTCACTACTACTAATTTATCTCAAACGGAATTGACTCAGATAAACTAGAAATGCTAAGCTATTTTCAGAATCATTGGGGCAACTCACGTTCTTTTACAACTGATGAAAGATAAGGTGCTTTATCGCAAGATAAAGCTTAAAGGGATAGCAAGACCGGTGCAACTCCGACGCAGTCCCGCTGCTGTAACCAGTCTCTAAGCAGATTGGAAGCCAGAACGCCCGCCTTAGCAGATAGATTTTGCCAACTCCGAGGAGAGCTCTAATCAATGAACATTTTAGCTGAACTCCTTCTAGGTGCGCTCATTGCTGTATCATTGATCAGCTGTAACACCAACGATGACACCCCGGTCATCTCACAAACACAAATTATTGATGCCACCGGAGAAGTACTTAGCTTTAAAGAACCCCCAACCCGATTAATTTCCCTAGGGCCAGGTAATACAGAAATCCTTTTTGCCCTTGATGCAGCCCACTTGGTTGTCGGTGTTGATGATTTTTCCGATTATCCAATTGAAGCAAACAAAATTGAAAAAGTTGGTGCTCCTTTCCCTTCGTTTGACTTAGAACGGATTGTTGCACTTGCCCCAGACTTAATAGTTTCTACCGAACTTGCAGATTTCAACACTACCCTTAGAGATTTAGGCATTCCAGTATATGTATCGAACCCACAAACCCTTGAAGAAGTTTTCAAGATAATCAACGATATCGGAAAACTAATTGGCCATAGCGAAAATGCCACTCAACTTAATAGCGATATGTATTCCCGTATCACAAGTATTGCAACACTTACTGCTAGTGCAACGCCAAGAAAGGTTTTTTATGAAGTTGATGCTAGCGATCCAACCCGTCCGTACACGGTTGGATCTTCATCGTTTGTGAATGACATCATTGAGATTTCAGGTGGTATCAACATCTTCAAAGACGTCGATATTGCATATCCACAGGTGGGACTGGAAGAAGTGGTGGCACGAGATCCCGATGTCATCCTACTCGCGGATGCTTATGCTCCGGTGAATCCTCAATCAGTAGAAGCTGCTGCTAACAGACCCGGATGGAAGTGGATCACAGCAGTACAAACAGGTGGGTTAGTACCAATTAACCCAGATCTATTCAGTCGCCCGGGGCCTCGTTTAATTGACGGAATAGAGTACCTATCCAAATTACTTCATCCACTCATTTTCCTGAATACTGAACGTTAACCAAATGATATTGAACATACGCAATAGACAGAAACTCACTATAACTCTATTATCCACTGCATTACTTCTCTCTTTATTACTTGGAATATCACAAGGATCCGTTTCGTTACCCATAAAAACTATAGTTGCTACTTTTACATATCCACTTTCCCATAACTCATTTTCATTCAAAGAACCTACCATTGAAGCCATAATTCTCATAGATATACGTTTACCCAGAGTAATAGCCGCAGCATTAGTAGGCGCAAGCCTAGCTGCAAGTGGCGTACTTTTCCAGGGTTTGCTGAGAAATCCTATGGCTGATCCATACTTTCTAGGCACTTCGGCCGGTGCTGCACTAGGTGCCACTCTTGCCCTTTCGATAACCGGTGTAACTACATTCTTTGGGTGGGGACTAATTCCGACATTTGCTTTCGCTGGAGCTATAGCAACGGTCACAGCCGTTTATTTATTAGCTACTATAGATGGAACAACCCCGGTCATAAGGTTGATACTAACAGGATTCGTCGTAAGCGCTGTTCTAATGGCAACAGTCACCCTACTAATAGTCCTGAATAGTACATTACAACTGAATATCCGACATCTTGTTGCCTTCCTGTTTGGAGGATTTGGGACCAACAACTGGTCCCAAATCCTTACGCTAATGCCTATCATCTTCATTTGTTTATCATATTCGGTAGCAACCTCAAATATTCTTAATGCATTTTCCCTTGGAGAAGAAGCTGCTTACAACCTCGGAGTAAATATTCGTCACCATAAAGCCCTCATCATTATAGTAGCCTCTTTACTCACCAGCAGCGCTGTTTCACTGTCCGGGCTGATCGGATTTATCGGATTGATGGCACCCCACGCAGCACGGATCGCAATAGGGCCAGACCACAGACAATTAACTATTGCTGCGTCTATCGCAGGTGCTACGTTTATGGTGCTTGCGGATCTAATTGCAAGGATCGCGCTAGCTCCAACAGAAATACCAGTAGGAGTCATAACGGCATTACTTGGAGCTCCGCTGCTTTTATATTTGCTCAGAAATCGAGCCAATGCATATGAATTCTAACGAACCAATGATCCACCTAACAAAAATCTCCTACACTTACCGTAAAACCGTCGCACTAAACCAGATCAACCTATCAATCGCAAAAGGAGAATTTATAGCATTGATCGGGCCAAACGGATCAGGGAAAACAACCTTGATTAAATTATTGTCTGGCTACTTACACCCAACAGAAGGAATCGCGTCTCTAGATGGACACCCACTAACTCAGTGGAGTCACAAATCACTGTCTCGGAACATTGCAGTAGTTCCACAGCAAGTCACCATTCCCTTCTCTTTCACTGGAAGGCAAATAGCCCTGATGGGAAGACTGCCGCATATGGGCTTATCTGCACCAAAAATAGAAGATCACGAGGCAGCAGAGGAAGCCCTTGAGCTTACAGGCGCAACTGATCTTGCGGAAAGAACCTATAACAGTCTAAGTTCTGGAGAAAAGCAAAAAATCATAATAGCCCAAGCCCTGGCCCGCAAATCCAGAATCCTGCTCTTAGACGAACCCATAAGCCATCTCGATATAAAATGGCAAATCCAAACCTTACAGCACCTTTCAACCATAAACACTTTGGGATCCACTATTGTCACAGCCATACACGATCTTAATCTAGCTGCTATCTATTTTCCGAGGCTGGTACTTATCTCAAAAGGACAAATAGTAGCAGATGGCTCCCCAGCAACTGTCCTAACCAGTAAACTCCTCGAAGAAGTTTATGAAACAAAAGTAGTTATCCATTATCCCTTTGATACCAGATATCCCCAGATATCCCCAATGCCTATACAAGCTCCAATCCTACCCTGATGACATAGTTTTTGAACCGATGCTATAATAAAATCCAGCACTCGCGAACTGTTCTTAACCCATCCTGATCAAGGAGAGTGAAATGGGTCCAGAAGAATTCGGCTTTAAAAAATTCACAGAAAATGCTTTTTACAAAAGTATAAATATACGATTAGTAGAAGCCGCAGATCCCACACCGGGACAGCATATCGTTGATCTTGCTTGTGGTACCGGACTGATCACACAGCTACTCGCTGAAAAACTGCAAGACGCCAAGGAAAGTCTTATTATCAGCTTTGACCACTCATCCTCAGCACTTCGACAAGCAAAAGAAGAACTCGCTACTGCCCGTACCTCCTTAGTGGAGTTCGTGCAAGGCAGAATGGAAGAACTATCCGATAGCTTAAAACAATCAGTAGATACTGTCGTTTTTGGGAACGGCATACACTACGTTCCTGACAAACAAAACCTCATACATCAAATTTTCTCAAGTCTGAAACCCGGCGGAATGTTCGTTTTCAATACATCTTTCTATGAAGGTTGGACCCGACCAGAAAGCCAAGCATTCGCACGCCGTTGGATGGCGAAAGCATTAAGAGAACTCCGTGAACAGCATGGCCTTCGGCCTACGAGAGACAAAGTAGAATCACGTAACTACCTTACAGTTGATCAATATTGTGAGATGCTTGAAGGACAGGGTTTCTCTATCAAAAAGAAAGAAGAAATAAGTGTAGAAGTCCCAGTTGAGGGCTGGATTGACATAAGTAGATTTGAAGATTTCATTGTAGGTGCAATGCCCGGTGTTCCATTAGCAACCGCTAGTCCCATACTTCAGGCTACAGCACGACAGACCTTTTCTGACATGAATCTCAAGCATGTGCCCCGAAATTGGTTACAGGTTGTTGCAATTAGATAAAAACAAGGCCTCTATAAATCACCATCAAACGATTATGCCTCTACCCTAAATTGGTTGTCCCATAAGCTCGCACTGGTAATACCTGCAGTATAGATGATGCCTGCGTGGCACTTGCAACTGCCGCCTTGGCAGTATCAATCGAGGTGAAACAAGGTATGCGCCGCTCTGTAGCGGCTCTCCTTATATCAAACCCATCACTAAGTGGGCCGCGCGCTCCTGACACCGTGTTGATTACTGCAACTACATCTCCCTGCAAAACAGCATCCAGTATATTCGGGTGCCCTTCATCTATCTTCTTATATGTTGGTACAGCTTTATACCCTAAAGCCGTGATTAATTGTGCTGTGCCTTCAGTAGCATAAAGTTCATAGCCACTTTCCGCCAAATCCCTAATTAATGAAACGCTATCAGGTTTATCCCTGTCTGCAATTGTAATAAGGACAGCCCCCTGACTGGGAAAACTCATACCAGATGCTATCAAGGCCTTGGTGACAGCACCGTGAAAATTGTCGTCCACCCCCATAACTTCACCTGTAGATTTCATTTCCGGCCCCAAATAGGTGTCAACTCCAGTGAGCTTGGACATCGAGAAAACAGGAGCTTTTACTGCTACCAATCCCGACTGGGGCCATAAACCAGTCTCGTACCCCATTTCTGCCAAAGTTTTCCCTAGCATCACCTTAGTGGCAAGTTGCACCATCGGGACACCTGTTACCTTAGATAAAAACGGAACTGTTCGGCTTCCCCTTGGATTAACCTCCAAAACAAATACTCTATGGGGCTCCTCAGGATAATTCGGCAAATAGGGACTCCTAGCTACACCCCCCCCCATAATCACATACTGAATATTCATTAACCCCTTCAATTGAAGTCCTCGAGCTATTTTCACCGTATAATCAATGAGGGTGTCTATTTCTTCCTCAGTCAAGGTCAGGCCAGGGTAAATTGCCATCGAATCTCCACTGTGGACACCAGCACGTTCTATGTGTTCCATGATTCCTGGAATAAGAACGTCTTCTCCATCACATATAGCATCGACCTCTACTTCTTTCCCTTCTAGATACTTATCAATCAAGAGTGGCCGTCCATCACTCGCAAAAAATGCTGATTCGAGATAGGACATCACTTCTGCTGGATTTTGAAGTATTGCCATCGCACGTCCACCTAAAACATAGCTGGGTCTCACAAGAACTGGATATCCTAAGCTTTTTGCGACCCCAAGAGCCTGTTCCATTGTTTCGATTGTGCTACCTGGAGGACTAGGTAGTGCTATATCCTTGAGAAATGCTTCAAACCGCTCTCTGTCTGAAGCAATATCTATTGCTTCAGCCGATGATCCAAGTATTGGCATCCCGATTGCGTCCAATTTCTGGGATAAATTTATTGCCGTCTGTCCCCCAAATTGCACAACACTCGGTGGATATGTAACTCCTCCAGGTCCTTCGATTTTTTCGTTATCTAAAACATCCAAAACGCTCTCTATATCTAATGGCTCAAAGTACAATCTTGCACTGGTATCAAAATCTGTTGAGACAGTCTCTGGATTAGAGTTGACCATTATGCTGGCGACATGCTCTTCTTCTAATGCCCAAGCAGCGTGAACACTGCAATAATCAAATTCAATTCCCTGCCCAATACGAATTGGGCCGGAGCCCAAGACAAGTGCCTTAGCCCCAGGCAAAGTTTCTGCTTCATTCTCCTGTTCATAAGTGCTGTAGAAATAGGGGGTGTTTGCATCAAATTCTGCAGCACAGGTGTCAACCATTTTGTAAACAGGGACAATCCCAAGAGATTTTCTTTGATGCCGTACTTCAAGCCAATTTTTACCAGTTAGTGCAGCTATTTGCTCATCAGAAAATCCCATTCTCTTGATCTTCCTGATACCATCCAAGTCTTTCATCAATCTCGGAATTTGAGTTTCCATATCCACAATACGGGCAATGGCACGAATAAACCAAGGATCAACTAATGTCTCCCTTGTCACCTGCTCAGGAGTTATCCCCTGTCTTAGGGCTGCTGCCATGGCCCACAGTCTTGTATCATTGGGTTCCCAATAGGAACTCGCGAAATCATCTTCACTTGTCCATTGGGGGTCCTGCCAGAGTAACGATCTGTTATCAAATTCTAAAGACCGAACTGCTTTTTGCAATGCAGCTTCAAACGTTCGTTCTATCGCCATCACTTCGCCTGTAGCCTTCATCTGAGTTCCTAAGCTACGATCCCCGGTGGCAAATTTGTCAAATGGCCATCGCGGGATCTTCACCACACAATAGTCCAAGGCAGGTTCAAAAGCAGCTACAGTTTGTCCTGTAATAGCATTTGAAATGCTATCTAAAGTTCTACCCACTGCTATTTTTGCAGCAACTCTAGCAATTGGATACCCCGTAGCTTTACTAGCTAAGGCAGAACTCCTGCTAACTCTTGGATTAACCTCGATAACATAATAGGGATCAACTATTTCTCCCTGAACCCCTACGATAACATCTCGCACTTCAGCTGATGGAGGAAGGGCAAATTGCACATTGCACCCCCCTTCAATGCCCAACGCCCTAATGATTCTGAGACTTGCAGAACGAAGCATCTGATATTCCCGATCTGTAAGAGTCTGACTAGGAGCAACCACGATGCTGTCCCCTGTGTGAACTCCCATAGGATCCAAGTTCTCCATGTTACAAACCGTAATACAGGTATCACTAGCATCCCGAATCACCTCATACTCCAGCTCCTTCCAGCCTTCAAGTGATTTTTCAATAAGTACTTGATTTATTGGACTAGCGCTTATCCCACTATCGACAATAACCCGTAGCTCGTCACGCGTCTTTGCTATACCACCACCTGTCCCGCCTAACGTATAAGCAGGCCGGATCACCACAGGCAACCCTATCTCTTGAGCCACCAAATCAGCCTCTTCAGCCGAATCCACTGTAGCCCCAGGGGGCACCGGTTCGTTCATCGCGAGCAAAAGATTCCTAAATGCTAGGCGATCCTCAGCAACTCGAATCGTTTCCAACGGAGTCCCTAAAAGGGAAATTCCATATTTGTCTAGCACTCCACTTTCCGCTAGCTCCACTGCAAGGTTCAAACCAGTCTGGCCACCAAGTGTAGCCAAAATTCCATCTGGGCGCTCTTTTTCAATTACCTTAGCCACAACTTCAACGGTTAGAGGTTCTATATACACCCGATCGGCAATTCCTTCATCAGTCATAATAGTTGCAGGGTTAGAGTTAATCAGTATCGTAAAAACACCTTCTTCACGCAACGATCTGCAAGCCTGAGACCCGGAATAATCAAATTCTGCGGCTTGCCCAATCACAATCGGACCTGAGCCAATTATCAGTACCCTGTTCAGTTGTTTATCTGTCACGTTGCTTCTTCCTTAGTAAATTATTATATGAATTCCGTCAGCATATCTTCGGTAGCAGCTAGCTAGTATCACTTGTTACGTTTGACCATATCTAGAAATGTGTCAAACTGATCTTCATTATCCTTCGGGCCTGGAGACGATTCAGAGTGATACTGAACCGCCATGACCATATTACTTTCATCCTGTATCCCCTCAATAGTCAAATCATTAAGATTCGTATGAGTAACCCGAATTGTTGACGGCATAGAATCGGGATTTATCGCATATCCATGATTCTGGGCAGTCACGAAGGTCCGATTTGTTAGAAGGTCTTTTACAGGATGATTCCCACCTCTGTGCCCAAATTTCAGCTTATATGTATCTGCCCCTAAAGCACGTCCCAGGAGTTGCTGCCCAAGGCAGATACCAAACAACGGAACTCTACCAACCAACTTCGCTACATTTGCAACTGCATACTGCAAATTCACTGGGTCTCCAGGTCCGGGAGAAATCAAGACCCCATCTGGGTTGAGGGACAGTATATCCCGTGGATCAGTATGAATAGGCACCACTTTTACATTCCATCCCTTCTCAGAAAGAATACGCAAAATGTTGAATTTCACCCCACAATCGACAACAACAATATCCCCGAGTGCCGCTGTCTGGTCATCACCCCGATCCCATTCATACACCTTTTCAGAAGAAACTAAGGATGCAAAATCCAGAGTGCCATAAGCAGGCACCTCTCGTAGTTTTTCAAGAGCATCGCCTGGATTGCCATCAATCCCAATCATGCCACGCATCACCCCATAAATACGTAGTCTCCTAGCAACAGCCCGAGTATCAAGGCCACTGACCCCAGGTATCCCCTGCCTTTTCAAGTAAGAATCCAACGTCTCTTCACTCAATATATGACTAGGCTCTCGACATTCGCTGCGGACTACAAAGCCTGCAACTTGTATCTTGGCTGATTCCTGATCCATCTGGTTAATGCCATAATTCCCAATCAACGGATAGGTCGGTATGACTATCTGGCCGGCATATGAAGGATCCGTAAGCATTTCCTGATAGCCCGTCATACTCGTATTAAATACAACTTCACCATGAACTGAATCTACTGCTCCGAAAGAATCCCCCCAATAAATTGATCCATCTTCCAAAACCAAATAGGACTCCATAAACTGCAATCCTCTCTATTAAACCTAAAATGCCTCGTTACAAGGAAAATACAAGATCTCCACCATATATAGTCTTCAAAACCCGCCCCTTAACAGTCACTCCGTTCAAGGGTGTGTTTTGCCCCTTGGACAAAAAATCTTTGGAATTTACCTTCCAGATCATCGCTGGATCAAAAATGGTTATATCTGCTTGTCCACCTTGTCGAAGCGATCCTAGATCCTTTCTCCCAATAATTCGAGAAGGCCCCTCGGTGAGACTACTAACGATAGCCTCAAGAGATAAAATCCCTTGATCAAACAAATGCAAAAGCAAACAAAGAGCTGTCTCCAATCCACTTATCCCGAATGTAGCATCCTCATAAGAACAGAGTTTGTCCACAACAGTGTGAGGAGCATGATCAGTAGCAACGACCTCAACTATCCCTTCCCTCAAGGCTCGCTGTAACGCATGAACATCTCTATCAGACCTTAACGGTGGACTGACTTTGGTGTTCGTATCATATCCATAACTAATCGCAGCATCGCGTAATCCAACCGCAGAGCCAGTAACCCACTCATCAGTTAAGACTAGATGATGGGGGGTAACCTCCGCTGTTACCCTGACTCCTCGGTCTTTTGCACTCTTGACTAACTCTACAGACCTTTCTGTACTGAGATGAGCAAGATGGAGCCTCCCCCTTGTTAATTCTGCCAAGGCAATATCACGAGATACCATCGCCTCTTCAGCAGCAGTAGGTATTCCAACTAGGCCCAAGCGCTCAGAAGAAAAACCATAATTCATCACTCCCCCTGGAGCCATCGTTCTATCTTCACTATGATTGATAATTGGAAGCCCAACGAGATAACTATAAGCTAAGGCATGCCTCATCACATACCCATCCGACACAGGATCTCCATCATCACTAAATCCAACAGCGCCAGCTTCCGCAAGTTCAGACATGTCCGTCAATTTCACCCCCTTTCGTCCACGAGTAATGGAGGCTATCGGTAAAACCCTAACCTGACCCTCTATCCGAGCTCTTTCAATCAAGAATTGAACACCTGCCACACTGTCTGTAGCTGGGTCGGTATTGGGCATTGCACACACTGTAGTAAAACCACCAGCAGCAGCAGCGAGGGTTCCAGTATGAATGGTTTCCTTATCCTCAAAACCAGGTTCTCTCAAATGGCAATGCATATCCACGAAACCCGGAGCGACAATAGCTCCGGTAGCATTAATTCGATGGGCTTCTGGTAAATCAACAGCAGCAAAAGCCCCTGGGGTTCCCAACGCTTCTATCTTGCCATCAATAATCAACAAGTCTCTTTGTTCATTAAGGTTCTGTGTTGGATCAACAAGGCGACCGCCAGAAATCAATAACTGCTTCTTACTCACACTTTGCTCCTATGTCACAGATTCATGCCCGACTATACCCAAATATAGTAGCGCCATCCGAACTGCTACCCCATTGGTTACCTGTTCAGTTATCACTGACTGACTGCCTCTAGCAACTTCCGAAGTAATTTCGACCCCGTCCTGAACCGGCCCCGGGTGTAGAACAATAGCATTCGGCTTTGCTAGGCGTAGTCTCCTTTTATCCAACTGGTATAAGCGAACATACTCCCGCATACTCATCACTTCTGGTCTACTATGATTTTCTGACTGAACACGGAGTGCCATTATTGCATCTGCGCCATCTAATGAAGCCTCTATCGAAGTTTCAATTTTTACCTGGGAGGTTCTAGGGTCACCTCCGCCTATCTGCGTAAATGCCTCAGATAGTGGTAAAAATGCCGGGGGTCCACACAATGTTACATCAGCCCCCAGTTTCACCAATCCCCATAAGTTAGATCTCACAACCCGACTATGAACAACATCTCCCACTATCACAATCTTTTTGCCAGCCAACGATCCTAGTCGATCCCTAAGCGTATAAAGATCTACTAATGCTTGGGTTGGGTGCGCATGCATGCCGTCACCTGCATTAATTATCCCAACTCGTCCAAGATGCCTGGCGAGCATACCAGGCACTCCTGCATGCGGATGCCTTACTACTATCACATCAGCCGCAAGTGCCTCAAGCGTTTCAAGCGTATTGAGCAAAGATTCTCCTTTTGCTACACTGCTAGTACTAGTCGCAACGTTGATCACATCTGCATTGAGAATTTTCGCCGCCTGTTCGAACGATACTCTAGTTCTTGTGCTTGGTTGGTAAAAAAGCGTGACAACTGTTTTTCCACGAAGGCTAGGGGCTTTCTTTATCCCTCTTCCTAGGATTTCCTTCATCGCCTCAGTAACGCTCAAAATGTGCTCCAGTTCCTCGACGAGAAAATCCTCCAAATCAATTACATGCTTCCGTCCAGAAATCCTCATCGCCGATGTCTGCTGCACAAGCAAATCTCCACCTCTAGCCATGAAATACCTCCCGTGCAATCAAAACTGCATCTATACCATCTATTTCTTTAAGCTGTACCTGCACCATTTCGTGTCGTGATGTAGGCAGGTTACGACCAATATAATCACCTCTAATCGGTAATTCTCTATGGCCTCGATCCACTAATGCAGCTAGTTGAATCAAGTGAGGCCGCCCAAACTCCAAGAGCCCATCAAGTGCAGCCCTTATACTTCGCCCTGTGTATAGGACATCATCGACTAAAACAACCCTTCGGTCATCCAGCGTTGTTGGTATTTGGGTAGGATTCAAGGGTTTCCCAATTCTAGTATTGAGATCATCACGGTAAAGCCCAATTTCTAACGAACCGACATCAACTATCACACCTTCAAAAGACTCAATCAAATCTGCTAAGCGCCTAGCTAGTGGAACTCCTCGAGTGTGTATGCCCACTAGCACTAGGTCAGTTGCCCCAGGCCCTCTTTCCAAAATCTCATGGGCCATCCTCGCTAGTACACGGTTAATATCTGACTCATCCATCACCTTTTGGACATACAAAAAGGCACCTCTCCTTGCTATCCAACAAGAGGCGCCAACAGCGTGATTCCATTGTGCCGATCTAAACGACCTTGCACCACGCCCTTATCAGCCTCACTGGACTGCTTTTAAAGGACTCAACACATACTGTGATGGCCACATTATATCAAATTTAATCTTACCCTGCTAGATCATGATCTGGGGGCTGTTGTTTCACTTGATTTGACTTGATAGAATGACGTATCAGAGCAACAGCAACCACTAAGCAATCTAGTCAGGAAGAGCATCCATGAATGTACTGGTAACTGGCGCAGCTGGATATATTGGGAGCGTTATCGTAGCGGAATTAATACGCTGCAATCACACTGTTATCGCCCTAGATAATCTTTCGCTAGGGCACAAGAAAGCAGTGAATCCACAAGCAACATTTGTACACACAGACCTATCCGAATATGGCCAAGTAAATAACATCTTCTCCAAACACAGCATCGATGCGGTAATACATTTGGCAGGGCACTCGCTAGTTGGAGAATCAATGCGGGATCCAGGAAAATTCTTTCGAGCAAATACACTTAATGGACTCAACTTACTCGAGGCTATGCGCCATAACGGAGTCAAGAAATTTGTGTTTTCCTCCACTGCAGCTGTTTATGGTGAACCTAAAGAAATCCCACTGACTGAAACTTCTGACTGCACTCCAATAAATCCGTACGGTGCATCCAAATTGCAATTTGAGCAGATCCTCCCCTGGTATCTAACCACCTATGGGACCGAATATATGATCCTCCGTTATTTCAACGCAGCTGGCGCTACCGATACCTTAGGAGAAGATCACCCCATTGAAAGCCATCTTATCCCACTTATCCTTGAAACTGCCTTAGGGTTCCGGCCTAAACTTGAGATATTTGGTTCAGACTATGATACAAAAGACGGATCCTGCATAAGGGATTACGTTCACGTTTCTGATCTAGCAACCGCACATGTCAAAGCCCTGAACCTGATTGAGCAACCCCAAAACAGGGTGTATAACCTAGGTATCGGCCACGGATATTCGAATATAGAAGTGATAGCAGCAGCTCGAAACATCACCGGGCTAAACATCGAATCAATATCTAGCCCTAGACGCCCTGGCGATCCTCCTATCCTCATTGCGAACGCAGACAGGGCATTTAAAGAACTTGACTGGACCCCACGTTTTCGAGACATTGAGTCAATCGTGGAATCTGCATGGCAGTGGAAAGCAAAATATCCTAATGGCTATGTTGACTAAATCCGATAGATAGGCGTATATAATCAGAAAGACGTTGAACAAATTTAATCAGAAAAATATTGGGAGGTAGGTTTGAGCGTGTCAAATAGAGAAAACGTGATCATAGTGGGATCTGGACCAGCTGGGTACACCGCTGCTCTGTACACTGCCCGTGCCAACCTTATGCCCTTAGTGATTGAAGGAGCAACCCCCGGAGGACAGTTGACCATTACTACCGATGTGGAAAATTACCCTGGGTTCGTAGATGGCATACAGGGTCCCGAAATGATGTTGGTATTTAAAGAACAAGCTGAACGCTTTGGAGCTCGCTTTATCAGTGGAACCGCAACTAATGTCTCGTTAACTACAGCCCCTTTCACAATAACAGTTGATGAGGAAGACATTTACTCGGCAAATAGCCTCATTGTATCCACTGGCGCTAGTGCAAAGCTCCTTGGCCTCGAATCTGAAACCATATTAATGGGAAGAGGGGTCTCAGCCTGTGCCACATGTGATGGCTTCTTTTTTAGGGATAAAGAGGTAATAGTAGTCGGCGGGGGGGACACTGCTATGGAAGAAGCAACCTTTCTCACAAAATTTGCGTCAGCGGTATATGTTGTTCATCGAAGGGATACTTTAAGGGCATCAAAAATAATGCAGGCCCGGGCCAATGAAAACCCTAAACTTCATTTTATTTGGGACTCATCTATCGAGGATATTTTATCCGAAGACCACGGCGTCGTTACCGGGGTAAAAATCAAACACCTCCCAACAAACCAGACATACAAAAAACCAATCAGTGGTGTGTTCATTGCCATTGGACACCAACCTAACAGTGAACTCTTTGCTGGTCACCTTGATATGAATGAAGCAGGATACATACTAACAAATAATGGTACCAACACGAATATTCCTGGAGTATTCGCATGCGGCGATGTTCAAGACTGGAACTATCGTCAAGCTGTAACGGCTGCAGGTTCAGGGTGTATGGCCGCAATCGACGCAGATAGATACCTTGCTGAACATCATACACTTCTTATGCCTACACTTAAAACTACAGTCTAATCCATTATCTAAGGTTGATTAAAGGTTTTAGGGAGGGGTTCTTCCGAAAGAACCCCTCCCTAAAACCTTTAATCAACCTGCCATTATATTTGTTCTCTAGAATCTAGTGCCCGATCTTAGGCTCCACGCAAACGAGGATCCAAGACGTCTCTCAGCGTATCTCCCATCATATTGAAAGAAAGAACCACCAAGCTAATTGCCAACCCAGGGAAAAGCCCAAGCCACCATGCAGTTTCAATGAAGCGACGACCCTCACTTAGCATCATACCCCATGATGGAGTTGGTGGTTGCGTCCCAAGTCCTAAGAAACTCAGCGATGCCTCAATAATGATAGCAAAGCCAATCTGCACAGAAGCCAGCACAATAATCGGAGCAAAGCACTGCGGCGTCACATGGAGCAACATTATTCGCGCTGAACTGGCTCCGATAGCCTGTGCAGCCTCTACATATTGATTTTGTGACACCACTATACAGGATGCCCTAATAGTTCTACTGATACCCGGCCATATGATAAATGATATCGCTATCATAGCCGTCTGTGTACTAGGCTCTAGCACTGATGCTAGAGCCATAAGTAATATTAACGAAGGGAATCCTAAGACGACATCGACAATCCGCTGCAGGAGCATGTCAAACCATCCCATAAAGTAGCCGGATACAAGCCCAACAACCACACCCACGCCCACGCCAATAATAACGGCAATGAATCCTACATAGAGTGATATTCTAGCTCCATGGACTATCCTTGCCCACACATCTCTGCCTGACTGATCTGTTCCAAGCCAATGGGCAGCACTGGGCGGTTGAAGCGCTGCACCAACGACCCGCTCAGCTGAGATTGGATCATATCGTCCAACAACGTTAGCAAATATCGCTGTAAGTAACAATATCGTCAGCACTATGGAAGATACCGTACCCAACGGCTTTTTCTTGGCTATTTTCCCAAGTCTTGCGTACCAAGTTTTCTTCGGTCTAAGACCTGCAACAAGAAGTTGGTCAGCAGCAGTATTTTCAGTAGCCATTGAGCGTAGCCTCCAACGTAATCAATTTAGTTAATTGAGCAACCATAGTTTCCGAAAATGCCCAACAGAGAACTTATAGCACAGTGATCTTAATCGTGTCAAGGCATTGCTGCCTCTCTCCATCCTCTATTCCCTCCTAGCCTCGTTGACAGTTGAATCTCTGGCTCATAATCTGAATTCCACAGCCCTCATTCATTATGAACCCATTAAGGCAAACTACGAGAACAGAAATGCAAAAAGAGGCTAGAAAGCGCAGCAGAAATTCTAGACTCTTCAAATTACACAATCACCTTAACTGGTGCAGGGATGTCCGTGGAAAGTGGAATACCCCCTTTCCCGGGTTCTGGTGGTTTATGGACAAAACTAGGGGAACCAACCAGGACAGCCTATCAAACCTTTCTCAAATCCCCAAAGCTTGGTGGAAAAACCAACTTTCAAATGAACATTTCTCTGAGATCAACGATTTTTCAGCCCGCTCTCATTAATGCCACGCCCAACGATGGTCATTACGATCTGGTTGCTCTTGAGGAAATTGGTCTACTCCAATACATAATCACTCAAAATATGGACGGGCTCCACCTCGATGCAGGCAGCTAGAATGTAGCTGAGATTCATGGCAACACCCGGAAATTACGGTGTATAGGATACGGATTCAGGATTCATCGAGACGCTTTCTTGATATCTGAAATCCCTCCGAGATGCCCTGAATGCAGGAATATCATAAAAAGCGATGGAGTTATGTTCGGGGAGCATATACCCCCAACACCTCTTGCCATTTGCCAAGAGGAGACATTAAGGGCTGATTGTATTCTGCTCTTAGGAACCGCTGCTACCGTGTATCCTGCCGCGAGTTTGCCAGAAATCATTTACGTAATGGGGAAATCTTATAGAAGTGAACACAGAAAGTGGAGTACTTTCTGTGTTTTGTACCATAACCCTCTTTGGGCGCACCAGGATGGTGCTTCTAAGGCTATTATCGCTCCTACCCCAACGCTGCCCCCTCCCTCCACATCATTTCTTCAGTTCACTCAAGCTCACCGTCTTGGATCCGCAGAACTCTGTCTGATTTAGCTGCAACAACTCCATCATGTGTTGCTATTATCACCAATGCTCCCTGCTCACGAGCTGCAGATTGCAGAACGGTGAATATCCTTTCGGCAGTCAGTGAATCAAGATGACCCGTGGGTTCATCAGCCAAGACTATTTTTGATTTCTTAGCTAGCGCTCGAGCCACTGCAACCCTTTGTTGTTCTCCGCCTGATATCTCCTCGGGTAACCGAGTTAGATAACGCCCTAATCCAACTTGAGCTAACGATTCTTGCACCCGATTCCATCGTTCTTGCCTTGGTAACCCCAACATTCTAAGGGGCAAATCCACATTCTCTGCTACCGTCAAAAGCGGGAGTAGATTGAAAGACTGGAACACAAATCCGATACCCAATCTACGCAAATGCTCCAAATTAGAATCACTAGCTTCTGAGGTCTCAGTTCCTAAAATATTAATCTTGCCTTGTGATGGGCGGTCAAGTGCGCCTAACAAACTCAAGAAAGTAGTCTTCCCAGACCCCGATCTACCTAATATCGCAATTACTTCTCCAGCATCTGCCGACATATCAATATTCTTGAGTATCGTTAGCTTAGAGCTTTTTACCGTAAAATGCTTGGAAGCCCCCTGTACGAGTATTCCGTTAGCTCGTTGCTCTTCCATTAACTACCTAACTCTTTCAACGAAATCCGAAGGTCATCTTGGAATCCTACCACCCTTGCCCGGGTCTTACCTTTATAAGTCATTAGAAATTTCTCAGGAAGACTGATTCGACCAGTACGATCAATAACTCGATATTCTTCCCACTCATCTGGTTTCCCATACATTCTCAAATGTTCGCGGTCTATCCTTCCGTCAGAAATGTACAAGATTCTATCTGCAACATCGTATACCGATTCATCATGAGTAACCGCAACAATAGTCGTACCCAGGTCAACCCCAACATTTTTTAGCACTTGCCATATATATCGTCCACTATCAGAGTCTAATTCCCCAGTAGGTTCATCCACCAAGAGCAGCCCCGGTTCATTAGCCAGTGCGACAGCTATTGAAAGCCTCTGCTGTTCTCCTCCGGAAAGATGACTCGCTTTACTATTCGAATGCTTTGCCAAATCAACCATCTGAAGTAATTCCTGCTCAGTCCACTGCATTTGATTGAAACGAGAGAAAAATCGTACAGCCATTACATTCTCTTCTGCTGTCATATACGGGATTAGATTCTCACTTGCCCTCTGCCAAACAAACCCTACTGCCTCCCTTCGATAAGCACTAACAGCTGTCTCCTCCAGAGCATCTAAGTTCCAGCCTCCTATGCTTACAGTGCCGGCCGATGGGCGCTCAAACCCCCCGAGTATTCTCAACAGGGTTGTCTTCCCGCTACCACTAGAACCAAGAACTCCCACGAACTCACCAGAAGCAACATTTAAATCCAAGCCACGTAGCGCAACAACATCAGTCTGCTTTGTTGGGTAAATTTTAAACAAATCCTGACATTCTATGTGATTGGCATCCATCCAGATAACTCCTCATTCCATGCGTTATGGCTTATCTAAATACATCTTACAATTCCTCCAAACGAAGGGTTTGGGCCTTCTGAAACATTGCGAGCCACATTTGACTGACAATCATCAAAGGAGCCAATACCCCGACAACCCCAAGGCAAACATAACCGGAGCGTATCCAATCAACTGTAGTCACTACTGGCGGTAAGATACGGGCACCATCCACATCCACATTTATCATCGGCACGATAATCAACTGCAAAAGATTCCCTAATAACACTCCGATTACAACAGACATACAACAAATGAGAGTTATATCAACAACCATAGCTGCATATGCCTTCAACGAAGACAAGCCTAATGCTTTCAACACAAAGAAAGTATTACGCAGTTTATCCACCTGCATGGCAAATACAGTTACAATACCAGCCACCGTGAAAGCAAAAGAAGCAAAACTAGCCACTATTATCCAAACCCACCACCCCCCAAGCACCACCGGGTCTAATCTACTGTTATTTAATAGTTGATCGCTCCGAACTACAGACATAACCCTAACAGAGTCATTTTCTGACCCCCAGGCTTCTATACCAAGATCACCCGCTCCACTAGGAAAAGTTGCCCAAAATTCATTGGGAATGAAATGAACAGATGGAGCAGCAAGCAACCACCGATCCATAAATTCACGTATATCCACTAATACTAACCCCCGGTAATCTGTATCAACCGTAGGAAAATAAGAGATCCCCCCCACTATTTCAATGGGTATAGTTTGACCCATGACCGAGCCGACAAAAACCTCCCCAACTGATTTAGCAGTGCTTTCCACCACGGAATCAGAAACCCACGCCCTCAACGGAGATCCTCTGCTGACCGTACTGATGCCAGCGATCTCGAAAAAACTCACCTTTTGCCATGAGAGTACCCCATAGCGGTCTTCTTTATCTTCTAAACTAGCCCCCAGATCAAAATCCACCTCACGCCCATCCAAGGAATATGTCGTAACTCCCCATATATTCGGGTCATTGAAGTTGCTTAAGACAGTTCTTGAGGAGTTGTCTCTTCCAAATGCATACAAATTATCCAAATATAACGCACCTGGACTAGAACTTCGGCGTGTTGATTCCTCATGTACATACAACGACAATAAGGTATAGGGAGCCCCCTCCATCAAGGCAGATGAAGGGAATAGATCGACTTTTAACTGCCTAGTTTCCGTGAAGTCTAAGAGGCCAAAACTGTGATTGCTAATAACCCCATTACCATCTCTCAAGCGGACCATCAAGCTCATAGTAGGGCGTACTCTATCTGGCGTGACACTTATCGCAAGCCCAAAAGTATTAGCCGGGAGCACCATCGGGATGGCTTTCTGATCCTCCACCGTCAAATCGTTGAGTGCCTCACTCCCTTTTCCATCAAAAAAATCATCCCGATACCAGGCGACCTCAAGATAAGACAACGGATCAATAGCAAGCATAGTGAATGTTTCTCCCAGGTACGAACTGATATCCGACACAGCCCCCCGATAAACTGGACTCACTTGAGTTACATTAAGGTTGTTCCGAATGTAGTTCTCCACTCCAAAGGAATTTTCTGAATAGGTAACCCTCCCAATCCCAATACGAATGTCAGCGCCTGCCGCATATAGAGCTCTTTCTTCCATATTCGTTTTGATTGCCTCTCCCAGACTAAGCGAAAAAACTAGCACAGCGACACTTGCTGCCAACAGCAAGAAACCCATGCGTAAAGCAGAAAAACTCCTACTCATAGATATTGTGCCCAAATACAGCACTGTATTCCCGGTGTTTCCGACAATCCTAGCTGCTAGCGAAAAGAACAATGGAAGAACCCGGACAAACAAGAGTCCAACAACAATACTAATACCAATCGGTAAGGCATATGCTAATGGCGCAATTTGAGGAACTCCTTCTTCAGACAAAGTCACCAAACTGCGACGCCCTAGCAGCTCCCACATTACAGGGATTATGACCACTAACAAGCCAATATCGAGGTTATATCGGAAAATAGCAGGAATCCCCACACCCCCGCGATTGCTTTGTCGAGTGTTGATTTTCTGCGATAGTATTCGGGCAAATATACCGACCATCATCGCCACAAATCCAATGCATGCCACTATCAACGAAAGAAGGAAATTATTTACCCCAAGAGCGAAACCTGCTATTTCATTAAGCGAAACCATCTCAAACATCGGGGTGAAATGCAAACCAACTAAACCGACTAGACTAATCAGTGGCCCTAACAAGGTAGCAGCCACAACACACAAACAAACCTGGCTGATAGGTATACTGAGCAAAGCCCAACCTTTCGCCCCTCTTTGCGTAAACAACAGAAATTCCTTTTCTTGCCGCTCCCAAAACATCAGCCCTATTGCCATGACATAAATAAAGGCAACTATACCCACCTGAACACCTATGAGAACTATTGGTACACCTGCCAAAAAAAGCTTTTTTTCAATGTTCTGAAGAAGACCCGGAATCACGGATTCTATCCTGATACCTTCAAAATCATTAGATAGCTCTTGCCGAACATTATCAAAAACATCCCCGACAGATAGAAGGGTTGCCGGGGCGACGTAGGTAGAGTCAAGCGCCAACCGCCAAGTCCTATCAAACGTGGTACGGGGAAGGTACTTCGGCAACAACTGAAAGAGTATCTCGTCAGAAACGAACATAGGAATAGATTCATACCCCCCAGGGTCGCCTATTGTAACTCCCAATTTATCCTGCCAAACAACACTCGAACCGGGCGGCAATTTCACAGTGCCAATTACGTGCACTGTTACTTTTTCTACCAAATCATCCCAATAGGGAATCAAATGCAAACTGTCACCAATTTGGATATTCCACAAAGTAGCCATTTCTGCGTCCAGAACGACTGGTATCTCGATAAAACTCTTATCCTGCTGAAGAAGGGGAATGCCCTGCCCATATATCACCTCCATATCCTGCAAAGCATCTGGCAGTGACACTAAAAAGGCTCGACCTTCTTCCACTTGGACATCAGATGCATTGCCCTCCAAATAAAAAGTAGCACTTTTCCGATATCGCCGTACTGGCAAGGCTTCCTGCACAACATAGCGCTGAATGACCCTATCAACGCTTTGGTCTGTTTCCATAACCTCGCGATACCCCACCCTCACGCTAGATAGGGTGGCCTCAAGACGCTTGCTCCTTTCACTTTCTAGCGTAAGTTCATGGTTAACCGAAGCGTGTTCCACTAGGCTCTTGTACCCATCTATAAATGTAACTACCGCCGTAGCTAATATAATTCCTGTAATTACTACGGCGAATCTCATCCATTTTCGTGTAATTGATATAACAAGAGTTCCACTAAACACGCGTGATTCCTTCTGGAACCTTGGCGATTGTTGAACCTCTAGTCCCAAATCTCAGAGCGAAAATAAATACTGCAACTAATCCTATTTCAATAGTGACCATCATTGCGAGAATCGTCTGTACTGAAATTGCACTATCTGGAATAACCCCGACAGGGCTACTTTTTGCAAGTGGCCAGAGCAAAGGGGACAGTTCTTTCGAAAGCGTTCGTGCAATGACAAACCCAACTGCCATACTTAGGCTTATGGGCGCAATCGTCTCAACCAACGCTAGGCGCCAAGCACTTTTAATGGAATATCCCAGCGCGTTTATACTTTCAACAAATTGCCGCCGCTCCCTCATGGCATTGGTTGTTACCGTACCGATCCCAACTGTACTGACAACGGCGATAACCACGAAACATCCCATAACAAACGCATTCAAAATTGTTTCGATGACTGGATCCTGCAAGCCTGCAATGCTTGTATCTCCAGATAAATCAACATTCCAAACAACTCCAACTGAAGCTGCTAGCCCTACATTCAAAGTAAGAACCATAATCGCCAGAGTCCCTAATGTAAGCAAAGGGACTGTCGATCGGGCATTAGTTTTTAACATAGCCAACACAATGAAAAATCTCTGCGGCATCGTGCTCCCAGCCCTAATTCTCACCACATCTGCCAAGAATTCAACTAACTGAGCGCACAACCCACTAGCACCTACCAAGAGCATAGCTGGTGCCAGAATCAGCGCAATATTTGAAGCCAGAAAATTCTCGGAGCTATCAATGCCACTAGTCACTCCATGCAAGCTTAACGCGCTACCTGCAATAATTATTCCAATGGGCACATACATTGGCAATGACCTTGTGGCTCGGTTGTTTTGTCCAAAGACTGTCTCCAGAGTTCTAAGCACAAATGGAACCACAAATAAAATCATTCCAGCTCCTAGCCCAACTAGCGACCATAAAAAGGCAAGCCCAAGACCTCCCGGCTCCACTATATCCATATTGAGAGAATCTCTAAATTTCGAAGCAAGGAACTCTGGAACGAAAGTTGCTGCTGCAACTATCCCAATGGTAAGCGATAAAGCAAACATCAAGATATTTACAGCAATAGATGGTAAGAGCACTCTCTTCCATGGCATTCCTCTATCAAAAAGCTTCCGATGATCCTTAAACTCACGAATCGAAAGAGTGCTACCCAAAACCAAGAAATACACTGCTGAAAACGATACAACAGCAGCAACCCCCACATAAAGTGCAAGACGAACAGCATTATCCCTTGCAACGGTTACTTCATTCAGAAGGTCGAGGCTAGAAAAGACGGACCCCCGTGAGTACCGTTGATTTAACTGACTTTCAAATTTCTTTATCTCTTCCGGGGGCACATGGCTCTCAATCTTTTCTAGGACCGCTTTATCAATAACTCCATACCACCAATAGTTTGCTGTAATCGGAGCTAACTCTAAGCCAATGTGTCCAAGAAAATCATTTAGCCCTAGAGTTACCGGAATAACCATATATGACCTCATCCCAGACCCTACAGGATACGGGGTCAGCCGATCGTATCCCATCCAGTAAATGTCGGCTTCATCACGAACTTCTAACACAGCTCGAATCACTCCAGAAAGTTTTCTCTCCCCGTTGTCCGGATCTGGGATAACACTTATCCGCGTGCCCACATCGACTCCAAGCAAATCAGCAGAATCCCTACCTATGGCAAGAGGGATATCCCTACTGCTAGTACTCTCCGCAAATGGCCAAGTCCCCTCGACTATTTGAACGTGATCTTCTAATCCTTCAAAAAATTGTAACAACGCTTGAGGAGATGATGGGGTAACTTGCAATTCTTCTGATTCAACGACAACATAAGCCGATTGAATAGTTCCATATGTATGTATAGTGGAAACAAAAGAGGCGATTGTATTGTCTACAGAATCCCTGACAGCCTCGTCGGCCTCAAAATACCATTGAATGCCCAACGGACGATTAGGCAACAATACCTGTACGCTCAACGCCTCGGTAGCATTACGTTCTAGTTCAAATTTATAACTCGCGCTACGTGCCATTTCTTGAAAAATTGGTATGCTTGCAAAAATGAAGGAGAAGGCGAAGGCCCCTAACGCCACTTGAACCAGTGATAGCCACCGAGTACGCAAATAGATTTTCATTACCCTAGAAATGCGGTTAGCCATACTAGTACTCCGTCTGGCTTTTGTGAGTCAATCGATAACAGCTTTCATCAGGTCGAGCTAGGCACCCAATTGTTATGACTATCTAGAGACAGACTTGCACGCCATAAACGCACCCAGTCCACCAAGCAATCCTATGTAAACACCGATAAATATGGATACCCCCAGAACTTGCAGTATCCCACTTATATCATGAAATAAGTTCTGTTGGATCACGAATATCAAAGCAACACCAACAAATATACCTAGCCCCCCCATACACAAGCCTATGCTAATTGCTCTTTGCGGCGTCACCTTAATGGTTGTTCCCCCAATAAATCCACCTATCAGTGGGCCAAATGGCCCTGTGATGAAATGCAATATGGGGGGTAAGATCCCCAGAATAGCTACAAAAACCCCAATGACACTCGCCTTGAGTATAATCGTGGCTAGTTTTGCTTCTTTTGCTTTCACGTATGCCCCACTCAATAGCCAGGAACAGCCCCATCCCAGATAGGGGACCATACCGTAAAGTGCTCAGTATGAGTTGACTGATTCTTATCAGTTCACGTACTATTACCAGTGCTAAGTTAATAATAAGGATTACTGCTTACGCTCACTCGGCCCCGTGGTGTAGTCTGGTTAACACACAACACTGTCAATGTTGAGATCACCGGTTCAAATCCGGTCGGGGTCGCCATCACCATGCCTATGGAAAAACGCTACTACTTCAACATGCTGGCTCAGTTTGAGGAACAACACGTCCACTCTTTTCGTACACCAGCCACCTCAATTTATCCTTGCCCAGGAAAGGGGTGCCTCTCTCCACTTCCACCTCCCAATACCGTGTAACATTTCCACGTCTGTCAGCTGGCACAAAAACCGCATCCCATTTTGCTCCCAGGCTATCAATCAGATTGCAAGATTGTGACTCAATCACATAACAGGTGCTCCCATAGTACACTCCTTCACGATCTTCACATGAGTCGTCATTTCCCACGGCAACCGCAGTTCGTATATCATACGTGCGAGCCGATAAATGTTCTTTCACGACGCCTACAGCCGCAGAAGGAGTATAGAGACGATCTTGAGCCTCTTCAGCATCCTGGCAACCGAGCACTGTTATCCACATAATCACTATTAGGTTAACAACGAGTATTTTAATTGACGAACTGATAATCATTTCCCCCACTACACGAAAATAATCTGCTTCCATAGCATGCTAATTTGGTGTATTGTACATGGATTCCTATCAGTTTATTTAAGGGATTTCCGGGGTATCATTACAGACTATCTTTGAGCTAAAGGGGCCTTACATGCCAGCTATAGAGAACGCTCTTGGTGCCCTCGGATTATCACTACCCCAACCATCTCGCCCAGTAGCTAATTATGTTCCCGCCACAACGAGTGGCAATCTAATATTTCTTTCTGGTCACATCCCACGCAATCCCGACGGATCGTTCATCATAGGCAAACTTGGGGAGAATTACACCACAGAACAAGGGTATGAAACAGCCAGATTAGTAACATTATCACTTCTCGCATCCATCAAGCAAGAACTTGGTTCTCTTGATAAGATAACGAAGATAATCCGATTGACTTGCCTCGTGAATTGCACATCCAGTTTCGTAGAACAACCGATGATTGCCAACGGGGCATCGGATCTTCTGTCAAGTCTTTGGGGGGCGGACAGTGGCCATTCTAGAGTTGCGATAGGCGTCATCAGCTTACCTGGCGGTGTCCCCGTGGAAATCGATCTTGTAGCGGAATATTTTCACTAACACTGACTAAAGTACCTCTTGCCCTGTCCTCAAATTCATGATTCCATGTAAATCCTCTTATCGAAATCTAGGAATTTTATGTCAGCGCGCTCTACGTAAAATCCACTGTCTGAAAACAATCACCCCCGCTAAAGACACCCCAACACCCAAAGCCCCGATGATAAGAGCCCTGAAATTACTCGTCACCACTTCTATGGCGTTCATACTATCAAAATAATATATAATCAGTGCTAACAAGAAAAACCTCGCACCTCGCCCAACAATTGAAACTGCTATGAACGGCCTTACATCAAATTTCAACACCCCTGCTGTTATAGCAAACACTTTGTAGGGGATTGGAGTAAATGCGGCAACGAAAACAACCCAAACCCCATACCGTTTGAAAAGGGTTTCCACCTGTTGTGCTCGCTTGACCGATACTATTTTCACTAAAACTGGTCTTCCAAGCCAAAAACCAAGCACCCACCCCACTACAGCACCGGCTACTGATGCCACTGTAGCTACCACAGCTAATAGAAACACCACCTTTGGTTTTATAGCCGCTATCCCAAAGATAAGCGGATCAGAAGGAATCGGATTAAAAATTGATTCCGTGAAGGAGTTCACCACTAAAACCCAAACAGCCCACGGGCTGTTTGCGAACCCTGCTATCCAGTTTTGTAGTTCATGCAATGCATCTAGCACTATCAATCAATACTCTCTAGTATCGTAATTCGATAGACAAGAACTCAGTGATTAAACCAAATTCGTCTAGTAAAGATAAGTATACACACATAGGTCCCAGCGCCTCACACCTTCCCAACTATTCACGCGCTCCCGCTACAATTACATCTATCCGACCCCCTTGCCATCGTTTACAACCGTGATATAATTGGTTTTGGTGGCAGATTGGTGTGTCCAGCACCCGATTTGCAGGTGTGTTTCGTAGCATTCCTGCTTTTTGGATAGTAAAAGAACCGTCCTCAGTATCGGTGACCGGGCCTTTGCCAACTAATTGTAGAAAGGAGATCACCGATGGATTACGAGGATAGAACGCTATCATGTGTCGATTGCGGACAGCCCTTCATCTTCAGCGCGGACGACCAGTCTTTTCATGCCGAAAAAGGATTCACAAATGAACCCAAACGCTGCCCTGCTTGCAGGCAGTCACGAAGAGCAGAGCGTGGCGGTGGGGGAGACCGTGGCGGATTTGGACAAGGTCCACGCGAGATGCATCCCGCAGTCTGTGCAGACTGTGGCAAGGAAACTACTGTACCCTTCCTGCCTCGTGGAGACCGTCCCGTGTACTGCAGCGACTGCTTCACCACACGAAGACCTAGCCCACAAGCAAACTGGTAAGCAACCAGTAAACTAAGAGATAAACGAAACCTCAGTGAATTTAGGTTTCGTTTATCTCTTTAATAAGCATCATATTTATATAAAACCACCACTTCGCACATTTCTACATCTTTCTTGGCCCATCCCATTAATACGTAATACGCAACTATCTGGTTCTTTTATACCGAAATAAGTAATATTATTTAGATAAATTACCTTTGGCGTCAACAAATCCCGTGTTGACAGAATTATATGCTCTGTATAAACTCTTGGAAGTTGAGTCGCGATCTCTATATCAGTAGATTCAAAACACAAGGTTATCCGCAGAACCAAATCAAGGAGGCGCACAATGGATTTCTCTACCCCATACACAGACGAACAACAAGCATTTAGATCAGAGGTTCAAGGATGGATTCAAGCCAACGTTCCTGACACTATGAGAGAGCCTGTCGATCCTCAAGATTTCAGCAAAGAACAGTATCTCTTCTGGAGAGAAAAGCATCAACAGCTGGCAACAAGAGGATGGCTCTACCCAACATACCCGACTGAATACGGAGGAGGCGGCCTCACCGCTGACCACGAAACAATCCTGCAAGAGGAATTTTCTAAAGGTGGTGTCCCACGCTCACCAAACAGTGATATCGTCCTAGCAACTCTCCTAGTGTGGGGAAGTGAAGAGCAGAAAGAAAAATTCCTCCGTCCAATGCTTACCGGAGAATACAATTCTTGGCAAAAATTTACTGAGCCTCAGTCAGGGGCTGACCTTGCAAACTACCAAAGTACTGCTGTCAAAGACGGCGACGACTGGATTCTCAATGGGCAAAACGTATTTGTAAGCGGTCGGCCGAACACTGACTGGGGACTCGGTGGACCTACCTACATGTGGGGCCCAATGCTAACCGACCCAGATGCACCTCGTCATAGAAATCTCGGCTTTTTCATGATCCCGACAGACGCCGAAGGTGTCACCATGCGCGAACAGCGCTTGATCAATGGATGGGATCAACACTTTATATTTCTCGACAATGTACGCGTTGCTGGAGACCACCTCATCGGAGGAGACCATCAGGGGTGGCAGGTTACACAGACTACCCTTGAGGGAGAACATGGTGGCCGTGGTCAAGCGTTCCCGCGTGATGAAGCAATGGATAATATGCTAAAATATATTCAAGTCGAGGCACGGAAAGGGGCAGAACGTGCAAATGATGATGTAGTCCGACAAACTGCTGTTGATTCCTACATAGATTTTGCTGTAAACAACTTACTACTCCAGCGAACTTACTGGATGTACACTTCGCGACAAGCAATAATCACTGAAGGTATCATTGCCAACGTATACCGCAGGGAAAATGCTTGGAGGCAATCAGGCCGAATTCGCGAAGTCATGGGTCTCAGTGGTATGCTGGGGGTTGATGATCCACGGGCTCTTTTTGGAGGACAACCTGAAGTTTATCAAAGGGCTGCATTCGCGCAAGGTCACGCAGGTGGTAGCTTGAACGTTGCACGCGTCACCGCAGCTCGGCGTATCGGTATCAGCAGAACCCAAGAACGTCCTGCACCGACTCCAGCAACCGCTACCCAGCACGGCAGCTAAAACCAAAACACTTGAGGGGGCTTATAGCCCCCTCAAGTGTTTTGCAAATCAATCGCAACCTGACCTAATCTCTCATAGAGGAGGAACGGGACTTGTAATGAATGAACACCATCACTTCCAATACGTTAAAACTATTCCGTCAAAGTAAAGGCTATGCCTTCCGCAGAACTAGGTTCATGCGGACTAGCCACACTCCTAACACAAACTAATACACATCCAAGGCAAACCCCTGCCCATTTGGAGTATCCTTATGATCAAGGACCGCTTTCTCCAAATTGTCTTCTAGTTCTCTATCTATGACCAACAAGGCATCATCACTGCCATCCCTCACCACAACGATATCCTCATCGCTTATCTGATCAACAACTATGCCAAAATCTCCACCACCTGTCCATACCGGGGGCATAGCTAGCCTTAATATCTGCTGATACCCCATGGCTCTAACCGATACTATCCGTCTCAGTTCATCTCTGGCTTCTTGTGTAATTTCCATATTGATCCAACAAACCTTAACTAAAATTTCTAAACCACTCAAGTTTGTACTCCATGCTAACATATAATGACATTTCCATTGAGTTTATATAAGAAGGGGGCTACTGTTGATTCGAAGTTGGAATGGAAACAAACCTGTCCTGCGCCAAGACGCTTATGTAAGTGAGATGGCGTATGTGTCCGGAAGGGTAGAGCTAGGAGAGCGAGTTACGGTATGGCCCGCTGCAGTTATCCGAGCAGAAGGGGTTGAAGGATCGGTCACCATTGATCACGACTCTCACGTACAGGACGGCTCTGTGATCCATACGGAAACCCCCTTGCACATCGGTCACGCAGTGAACATTGGCCATGCCGTTGTGATCCATGCGAATCAAATTGGTCATCACTGCCTCCTCGGAAACAATGCCACTTTATTAGAAGGTGTCGAACTAGGCGATTACTGCTTAGTTGCTTCAAATACGGTGATCCTAGAAGGAACAATCGTGCCTTCCCAATCGTTCGTCGTTGGAGTACCTGCAATTATTAAGCCTCTAACTTCTTCCCAAAGAGAACTGCTAGAAACCGTCGCAGAAGGAATTTTCGAGAACGTTGCCGGATATGAGGACACCTAGAACTAGGCTTCGTGGCAATGCTCTCTTAGCTACGTTTAGTAGGAACCCGCAGGATAAATATCGTTCCCCAACCCAAGAGTACAACGGTGCCTAGTCTCGCTATAACTGCCGCATTAATCGATCCCATCTGAATCTCTTTCGGGATCCCAGGCAGTTGGGTATTGAGGTACACCGCACATATGGCAAATAGTGAGAAGGCCCACATTAACGAAATAGAGATCACCTTGGCCCTTAACGGCATGCCTTTCCCTTCCCTGTATTCCCGTATGGACCGTCCGAACCATTTGTTCTTAGTCACGAAATCGTAGAACCTTTGCGACGACCTAAAAAAACAGGCAGCAGAAATCAGTACGAATACTGTTCCTGGTAGTCCCGGCACTACATAGCCAGCGATACCTATAGCAAGAAAAATAACTCCAGCTAAGAGCAGCAAGGCTCTAACAACCGGGTTTCGTTTGATTTGGACTTCATGCTTTTTATTTTCCGTCATGCCATCCCTCTAGAAACGCTCCACAGTACCAAGCATCGCCACTGCGTCAAATACACCCGCGGTATTCTAGCACTCCTGTATAGCTGTTTTCAAATAGGCGCGATCTCCACTCTGTCAGTAAACCACACAGGCCCTAACTAATTGGCCATTGGGATTCTCTGGATCATGCGATCAGCCAGGCACGTCCGCTTAATCGCTGCTAATTGACGGGATTCCTGGAAAACATCCGGATAGCCTCTCATGGGAACTTAACACGCGGTGGTGCCCATGGCCAGAATATATGCGCGCAGCATCAGGAAGCGTGTAAAGTTTCTGGGTGATACTCCCTAGTATCACCATCGTAGCGTCTGGTCCTGCTTTCTCCTGGGCCTCCCGCGTACAGGGTATCTCCGGTAAAAAGATGCCCGGGAACCAAAAGCAAACAGATCCAAGAGTGTGCCCAGAGGTATGAAATATCCTCAATTTAATAGAGTCTGCGTGAACCACTGCATCGTCATCCACGGTAAAATCCGGGCTAAATGGAACACCCGCGATATCGCGTTCATGCATTCCTACCGGTGCACCGGTATGTGCCTTAATTGCGGGCAGCCCTTCCCAGTGATCCTCGTACTGATGGGTAATAAGCACAGCCATCACAGTGGTGTCTCGGGTATCCCCTAACACCCCCTCAGGATGCAGAGGAGCGTCAATGATAATGCTTTCTAGAGTTAACCAAGGGCATAACCCCCCCAACAGATAGGCATTATTCCCATCTGCCCCGCAAAAAGTCCTGTACATGCGAATATCACCCCCATATAGAAGGGTCATTCTCTACCGCCATATCACATCAAACGTCTGGCCAGTTGGCTCACTTATACCGTGCGACGCCCTACGATTCGCACAAGCTTCATAGCGTTAGCAGCGAATCTAGCCGGATTATATGGGTGTGTTGCCTCATTTCGCAACAAAGTTCCAGCTTCGATGATATAGTTACAACAATCAACGAACCTACGAGAGCAATATGCCTGCCACTCCTAAACAGCGACCCAGAATTTTCTATGGCTGGTACATCGTACTAGCACACATGGCCATTCATTTTTACATGAGCGTTATCGTTTTTTATGGTATGGGCGTTTTCCTCGGCCCAATACTGAAAGCTTTTCCCTGGACCCGTGCCCAGTTTAGCTTTGCAATAGGGTTGCAGCGGATCGAAGGAAGTGTCGCCTCCCCCATAATTGGCTTTATCGTAGATCGTTTTGGATCTAAGCGAGTTGTCTGGATTAGCGTAGTTTTGATGAGTGGCGGGCTGATACTGATGAGTCAAGTCCAATCCCTCACGCAATTTTATCTAGCCAATCTAGTGGTTGCCGCTGGGGTAAGTGGTGCCATAGGCATCCCTTATACCGTACCAATAGCTCACTGGTTCAACAAAAAGCGCGGCCGCGCTATGGGGGTCATGTTCTCCGGTCCGACTATATCTGGAATCTTTCTGCCATTAATTGTGCTTGGAATTGCTGAAATAGGCTGGCGCCCCACCTTACTTATATGCGGAATTGGGGTGCTCGGTGTTGGCATACCGGGGGCTTTAATAGTACGGGACAGGCCTGAACGTTACGGCTATTTTCCTGATGGCGACAGCACGCCCCGGTCCTTTGATCTAAATCCTGATTACGGACTCCCCCTTGTTGAAGCCTTAAAAACCCGATCTTTTTGGTTAATAACCATGATATTTGGCCTTGTAGGCATGGGGCCAAGCGCTATGTTGTTACACCAGGTGCCTTACTTTGAAAGCATCGGCTTCTCGACTTCGATCGCTGCCACCACTGTGGCAACTATGCTGATTTTTAGCGGTTTCGGCAGGATTTTTACCGGTTTCCTCTTGGATTACATGGATCTCCGAAAAGTCCTCCTCGGTCTCATTGTGCTACATGTAGCAGGATTGCTCCTGCTACTCAGAGTAACAGCCTATTGGCACACGTTAGCTTATGCAGTCCTCTTCGGAATTTCGTTTGGAGGCACCATCCCCGCTGGCCCCATCTTGGCGGGAGTGTACTTTGGTACTCGCTCCTTTGGGGCAATCACGGGCCTTATACAATCGCTAGGCGTTGTAGGAGGGGTACTTGCTCCGGTACTTCTCGGAGCTATTTACGACTCATCGGGAACCTACTCAAGTGGTTTAATTATCTTAGCTGTCCTGATTGGGGCGGCCATTCCTCTAGTCTTTTTACTTCCTAAGCCTCTCACCACACGCTGACATACGATCGCCGGCTGCAAAGCCCTATATTTGAGATGGAAACCTAGACCTAACATCATAACGTGCTGCAGGATATAATATTCCTAAAGGAGTATAGCTATGATCGACAATACCAATGCTTCCAACCAACTTAACAGCGACTTAGAGAGCTATACCGGAGGGGTAGATCTAATACGTGGCCCTCCACAACGAAGGGGTAAGGGTGATATTTGGCCTCCCTGAGGTTCAACTCTATCACGCCGTGATGCCACTGCTAGACTACCCGGATATCCACTTCATAACCACACGCCACGAGCAAGCAACAACCTACATGGATGGATGGGTATGCAAGAGCCAGCGGGGGGAATCGGCGTATCCATGATAGTCCCTGGGCCTGGTCTACAGAATGCCTCAGCCGGGATCACCAATGCCTATGCAACTTCTTCTCGAGTGCTCGTAATCTGCGGCCAAATAGAACGAGACAAGATTGGCAAAGATATCGGAATACTCCACGAAATCAACGACCAGCTAGAGATTATAAAGCCCATAACTAAGTGGCAATCTCGAATCCTAACAGCGAGAGATGTCGCCCCAACAGTCCGACAGGCTTTTCACCAGTTGCGGAGTGGCCGGCCCCGACCTGTAGAGATCAAATACCCCCAGAAGCACTGGCGGAAAGCACGCCCTCCCTCCCGTACTCCATCCTTGGCATTGGTCCAGCTTCTATCGACGGAGCCGCCATCGAAGAGGCAGCTGATCTTGTCACTGAAGCGAAAAACCCCGCTATTTGGGCAGGTGGAGGGGGTCACAGTTCAGGCGCATCGGAAACTCTTCAGCGTTTTGCCGAATACCTCCAAATCCCTATCTTGACCACCCCTGAGGGGAAGGGTCCTATTTCCGACAAGCACTACCTCTCCTTAGGGACCCCCAAGGAAGATCCACCGGCGAAAGCACTGATCTTCTAAGGGATTTCTTCTACACCTGCGATCTGGTTCTTGCCGTTGGCACCAGATTTGCTACTGCCAACCCAAACCCCAATCAAAAAGTATTACAAATCGACATCGACCCTGCGGAGCTCGGCAGGAACCATCCCAACACTTTTGGAATAGAGGGGGATGCCAGTGAAGTGCTCGCAAGTCTGCTCGAAGCAGTCGAAGCTATGCCCCCCCCCGCGTGAGCCTAAGAAAAGTCTCTTCGCCGCCATGAGAAACAGCCGTTATAACGACCCCCAAAACCAAGTTGAACCCAGCACGCATACATCCAAGCACTGCAGCAAATATCCCTGATGATGCCATTCTCGTTACTGATATGACTATCATGGCCTATTATTCCCGAGTCCACTTTGCAACCTACGAACCACGCAGTTACTTCACTTCTTCTTACAGCGGGAATCTCGGATCAGCGTTCCCAACAGCGATGAGAGTCAAAGTTGCCCAACCTAATAAGGCAGTTATTTCAATATCTGGAGATGGGGGTTTCCTATTTAACTCTCAAGAACTTGCAACTACAACACAGTACAGCATTAACGTCGTTGCCGTGATATTCAACAATGGTGCCTACGGCAATGTTAAACTCGACATGAAAAATATTTTTGGAGGACAATCGGTAGGAGTAGAACTTTCAAACCCCGATTTTATGAAGCTTGCAGATGCATACGGGGTAACAGGCATTCAGGTGAAGAGCCCCAAGAGTTTGGGGATAGCCTCAAAAAAGCGATTACCTTTGATACTCCTGTACTGATCGAAGTACTGGTACCAGAAATGCCTTCGCCTTTCTAGTCACTTGGAGAGAATTAAGCCCTCCATTTATTTGAAAACTCTTCCCAGAACTGACTAAAGGCTCTATGCTACACGAAAGTTACTTCTGGATGAGACCATGCAATTCACCGTGCGGCGAGTCGACTGGGAAATAGACGGTGTAGGAGTTCGCTCCCTTCGCACCAATGTATTCATCAAGGAACAGGGGGTCCCCGAGAATCTTGAGTGGGACCACTTTGACGCAGACGCCATCCATGCCGTAGCTTACGATGAAGCTTGGCCAAGAGCCGCCATAGTCATTGGTACAGGTCGTCTTATCGTTGATTCACCAACCACTGCAAGAATCGGACGTATGGCCGTAGAAACGGAAATCCGCCGCAGTGGCATCGGCTCAGCAATACTCTCATTTCTGGAACAAGAAGCGCAGGCATTAGGAATTCAACGCATCACCCTCCATGCCCAGAACTATGTGAAGGATTTTTACAGACACCACGGCTACCGAGAACACGGCGAAACGTTTATAGAGGCGGGGATTCTCCACGTAGAGATGCAAAAGAGTCTCGTGGAGAATCCTGCGTATATTGACAGGAGGTACTCTATGTCCGAAGCCAACAAAGCAGTTATCCATCGCTGGGTTAAGGCTATAAACGAGGGCAACGCTGATATTAACGAAGAGTTGTTCACCCCTGAGACCGATTTCCACGTTCCCCGCGGGACTGCCCCTGGACGAGAGGGGCGTCGTGAGTGGTTCCTGAGCCGCCTCACCGCTTTCCCTGATATCCACGCCACCATCGAAGAGCAAATAGCCGAAGGCAACAAGGTTGTATCGCGCATCACTTTCCGGGGCACCCACAATGGGCCCCTCGGAACAATTTCTCCCACCGGAAAATTCGTTGAGTGGACGATAATCACCATTGACCAGATAGAAAATGGAAGAATACTTGAGCGCTTTGGCCTCCCCGACCGAATGACCCTTTATAGACAGCTCGGCGTAGTAACCGACCCTACCTATAGATAACCCGTTCCTTGAGGCGCTCCACATAATATCGACTGCCCTTGCATGAGGTGTGGCTTGGATCTCCAAAACAAAGTGGCAATAGTGACCGGAAGTAGTCGTGGTATTGGCAAGGCTATAGCAATAGCCTTTGCGGCTGCGGGAGCACGGGTTGTAGTTGCTGCTCGCAGCGAATCCACAGGCAAAGTACCCGGCACTATTCATGAGACTGTTCAAATAATACGAAAAGCGGGAGGAGAAGCCCTAGCTATCCCGTGCAACATCGCAGATGAAGATCACATCAAATCCTTAGTTGCTACAACGAAACAGACCTATGGCCAAGTTGACGTACTAGTAAACAATGCAGGAGTCAGTGTTGCGACTCCCCTGATCAACACGGAAACCCGCCATTGGGATTTACTTATGCGCGTTAACCTTCGGGGTGCCTTTCTTAGTTGCAAGTACGTACTGCCCCACATGATCGAGAGCCAGAGGGGAAGCATTATAAATATTACAGCTGGCAACCCTGAAATATCGGCTACGCCAAGCCAAAGCGTTGGGGTTTCTATCGCCTATTCCGCTACAAAGTATGGGCTCAATGCTTTGACCCTTGGGTTAGCTGAGGAGGTTAGGCACCACGGCATTGCTGTGAATGGCCTTAATCCGGGCATTATCAAATCAGAGGGCGCAATAGCTGTAGCACCTGAAGACCCCAAAGAGGCAGCTGCCTATTGGAATTCAGCTCAACCCTCGCTCCCAGAAGCTGTCTGCGAGTCAGCACTATTCTTAGCAGTCCAGACCGCAGAGACTTTCTCCGGCAGGCTGGTCAACCGTGAAGCCTATGGCCTCGGCTGGCCATAGGTGCAAGTGCCATTCTCATGCCCAGGATAGTTGTCTCACTACCTAGTATTTATCTACTACTGACAGATAAGGATATGCCTTGTCAGGGGAATACGATAACGCAACGCCCCCGAGTTCCACGTGCCTCAAGCCGGCGATGGGCCTCGCTTGCTTGATCGGGCTCGTATGTCTCAGCGACCCGTAATGTCACTACACCTGTCTCCGCAAATTGTCGCAATTGATCAAGCAAATCGCTTCGGTGGTCATAATTCCCAACAAATGTGCGGTGGAACGTAATATCGCGCTCGCCAGTTCCTGCCCATCCTCGCACCGTTGCAAATCCACCCCCATCGCGTACAGCCCCGACAGCCAATTCAGAGAGAACAGCACCATCTGCCAGCCCATCAACCCCATCAGGAGCCACCTTGCGAACCTGGCCAGAGAAGTCGTCACCCCGAGGAACTATGATGTCAGCACCAAGATTACTGACGAGCGCCTCATCAGCCGGGGATGCATCTGCAATTACCTTCAGTCCCTCGTGCTTCGCTATCTGGATTACATAACCCCCATAGGCTCCAGCTGCTCCTGTCACTGCAATTGTTTGCCCAACACGAAGCGCCAGCTGATGAATGGATAATCGTGCCGTCAATCCATTCATCGGAAGGGTAGCTACTTCAGGGTGAGAAAAGCCCTGCGGGGCGCTTACAACTGAGTCTGCACTCAGCACAATGCTCTCGCGATACGCTCCGTGGCTTCCACTAGGTACCACCATGGCCATGGCTGGCATCCCAATAACGAGACCTGTCTCCGTTTCAGGGCCAATCTCATCTATCACCCCCGCAACATCCATGCCCGGCACATATGGTGGGGGGTTCTGCCGGAGCCTTTCGGCTCTAACCCCACTCCTGATTGACAAGTCAGTTGGATTGACTGCCACTGCATGAACTCGGATCCTAATTTCGCCTGGCCCTGCGTGAACTTCAGGCAAATCTACCACCTGCAGCACTTCCGGGGCACCGAACTCAAATACTCCTATACCTCGCATCTGCTTCTACTCCTTCTGCACCTTAACCTTCAGTCAGGGGTTCGAATCCCTTCACTCCAAAGATCCGTATTTATAGGTAAGTGGTGGGCGATGAGGGATTCGAACCCCCGACCCCTTGCGTGTAAAGCAAGTGCTCTAACCAGCTGAGCTAATCGCCCCCTGTGCCTCTTTGCCAATAAGTGGTGCGCTTGGTGGGACTCGAACCCACGACCTCAGATTCCGCAAACCTGCGCTCTATCCAACTGAGCTACAAGCGCATATACGACACTGCCGCTTTATCTATGGTGCCGAGGGTGGGATTCGAACCCACACGCCCGCAAGGGCACTACGCCCTGAACGTAGCGCGTCTTCCGTTCCGCCACCTCGGCAAAGTAGACGGTCTCTGGTGGGCGGTACTGGATTTGAACCAGTGACCTCTCGCGTGTGAGGCGAGCGCTCTAACCACTGAGCTAACCACCCATTGAGGGCTATTCTTAGTGCCTTCTACACATCTCAAGACCCGTGAGTCAGGAGAAAGAACATTTCTGGTGGCAACGGTAGGGCTCGAACCTACGACCTAGCGCTTATGAAGCGCCCGCTCTGCCGCTGAGCTACGTTGCCACATACAGTTCCCTCAAGCTCCCCATAATAGACTAGGCACTTTGAGTCGTCAAACTAAGATTCACTACTTTTCACTGTCACAACTGAGCCCCTATGAACTGCGGATATCCATTCAAGAATTCCTGTCCAGTAACAACCCCTTTTCCATCCATCTGCACCTCCGATAACACTAAAATACCATCACGCGTTTTCAATGCAGGAAAAGTGATGCCTGCAGACTGATAAAGCATAGCCGTACCTGGCCTGTTGATGGGATATTTCTGGGCGGCATCCAAGCCTATATGGGCTTCAAGAATTTTGAGAATTCTCCCATTCCACATTACATAAGTCGATGGCCACGGGTCAAAAGCACGGATCTGGTTAATGATAGTCTCTGTCGTTTGATTCCAGTCAATCTGTCCATCACTTTTATTAAACCGTTTCGTGTAGGTAGCTTGTTCTTCGTTTTGTTTCAGACCAAGAATTTCGCCACTACTCCAACCAGGAAGAATATTGATGAGTAACTCTGCTCCTATAGCAAATAGCCTTTTTTCGAGATTTTCAGTTGACTCGCTTTTATCAATTTTTACTTCTCTTTGCGCAACAATCGGTCCCATATCCAATCCCTCATTGAGCTCCATCACTGTTACCCCTGTAACCCCCACACCCTCAAGTACCGCCGTCACTACTGGGGATGGCCCTCGGTAAGCTGGAAGTAAAGAGGGATGGATATTCAAAACTCCATGCTCTGGCAGATTAAGTAGAGCAGTAGGAAGCAACACCCCATATGCAGCTACTATTATGATTTGACTACCTATCTGGCCGACTCCTGCTAGTGCTGTTCCGTCTTTCCACGAAGCTGGAGTAATAAGAGGTAATTTCTCTGAGCGGGCATAGTCACTTACTGGGGTAGGTGTTGATGTCTTCCCTCTCCCTGCTTTTCGATCAGGTCTGCTCACAACCAGCTTAACCAAAATACCAGAGTTCCGTAACTCTTCAAGAACTCCTACCGCTGCTTCCGAACTACCAATGAAAATTGCATCCATAACTAAACTCTTCTTGCGACATCAAAAGTCGCTTTAAAGTGTTTCCCTTTTCCTTGCGAGCTAATCCCACTCCTTGATACCTTACCAATGTCGCCAAAATTCTACAAATCGCGGAGCACTAATTTGTTTCGCAACTGGAGTACCTGAGCTATATGGCAATTCAAGTAGACCCCAGAGAACTCTGGTATTCCACTTTAACTTCTTTAGAAGCTGAGGTCACTCGGCCGGTCTTTGACACCTTCCTTAGGGGAACATCTGGGTATTGGGCTTCCGATGACCACCTGGTAGTGACTACCCCTAATACATTCGTTGTCCACTTTTTAGAACAACGAATGTATTCAACGATAAAGAAGACACTTGAACAGGCCTTTTCTTCACCCATTGAGGTCTCCTTTGCAGTTGATTCTGCTGCTGAGCTCAATGCTAGATCAACTCAAACGCCCACAGCACCCACTATTCAACGGTCTCTCTCTTCTAAGAAACCAGATCTGCTGCCATTGGTGGAACGCTATACCTTCGACACATTTATTGTTGGTAAAGCTAACCAGCTAGCACATGCCGCATCCCGTGCTGTATCAGAAAAACCTGGACAGAATTATAATCCACTGTTTCTATACTCCTCCGTGGGTCTTGGCAAGTCCCATTTGCTACACGCAATCAGGCAACAATTGACGCGTCAAAACCTTTCTGTGATGTACGTTACAGCAGAACAATTCACTAACGAATTTATAAAAGCTATTCGTGAGGGAAAAACAGAGCAGTTTCGTGACAAATACCGTAATGTTGATGCGCTTCTAATGGATGATATCCAATTTATTAGTGGCAAAGAACAAACCCAAGAAGGGTTCTTCCATACTTTCAACGAACTGCATAATTCGAACTGCCAGATAGTTCTAACCTCCGACCGCTCTCCTAAGGCATTGTCGTTGTTAGAGGATCGCCTTACTTCTCGGTTTGAGTGGGGCTTGATAGCCGACATTCAACCACCTGATCTTGAAACACGAATTGCTATTTTGCAAAACAAGGCTGCAGCCCAGAAGGTTGAGATTGATTCCGCTGCTCTTGAGTATATTGCTATCAATGTCACTTCAAATATCCGAGAGTTAGAGGGAACACTCAATCGTATCTTGGTATACGCATCAATATATTCTTCCTCGATCACTTTGGACCTTGCTCGAGAAGCTCTTCCTGCTCTCCTTGCCTCTGTTGCTCTTGCCCCCTTACCAGGGCCTGAGCAAGTTCTAACGGCTGTTGCTTCTCATTACAACATCTCATCAGAAGCATTGATTAGTAAAAGACGTGACAGCGCTATTGTTTCAGCTCGCCAAGTCGTGATGTACATCCTCAAGGAAGGGGGAACTGTTTCTCTTACCGACATTGGACGTGTACTTGGAGGACGTGCCCGAAGTTCCGTTTTGCATGGCCACGAGAAAATTTCTCGATTGCTTGCTAACGATCCACGGCTTGCTGCTAATCTACGCATAATTCAAGACGGCCTCAGATCACAGGTTGTTTAAATCATGCTGATACCTATTTTTATACGTACATTGTAGGTATACAACCTAATTAAAACGGCTTATAGTGTGGCGATAAGATATCAGTAATCTACTACAGTTCACCCTAGATTTCCGACAACTGATACAAGTTACTGAAACTATGTACCTTGTAGCCAATATATGTCCCTCCCATCACCGCATACTACGAGGCTAGAAAGTGGTTATATACTATATGTACATAGTTATTAAAGATTACTATTATTAAATTAAGTTAAAGTACTATATATACTTTAATTAACTAATACTAAAAACAGTAAGGGAAGTTATGATCGATGTTGTATACATAACCGCTATTAGTGGGGCGGGAGGTTCTGGTGCAGTGAGTTTCCGTAGGGAAAAATTTGTGCCTCGTGGTGGACCAGATGGAGGCGATGGTGGAAATGGTGGAGATATCGTGATCAGGGGGAAGAGTGGGCACGATACACTGATGCATATACGTAACGAAGCTATTTTTCAAGCTGATCGTGGTGGCGATGGATCTGGAAGGAAACGAACAGGTAAAACAGCAAAATCCACCGTTATTGAAGTTCCAATAGGAACACGTATATGGGTGCAAGATGACGATGAGCACCCTATTGGGGATGTTATGAATGAGGGGGAAGAAATCTGTATAGCTAAAGGAGGGTTGGGAGGCTTAGGCAATATTCATTTTGCAACACCTACACAGCAGGTTCCTCTGATAGCAGAAGCTGGTGGACGCCATGAAGAAATTTACTTAAAATTAGAACTTAAGCTTCTTGCAGATGTTGCTTTTATTGGGAAGCCAAGCTGTGGGAAATCGACCCTTATTTCGTATTTATCAAGGGCAAGGCCAAAGATAGCAGAATACCCATTTACCACGCTTGAACCGGTACTTGGAGTAGTTGCTACAGAAACAGGGCGGTTCGTCGCGGTAGAAATACCAGGATTGATTGAAGGAGCTCACAAAGGTGCGGGACTAGGACAGGAGTTTCTTAGACATGCCTCGCGGTGCGGTGTGCTTGTCCATTTGATTGATGGGGCAGATAAAGACGTATTCCACGATTTTGAGATGGTTCGAGAGGAAGTAGTTGCCTTCGGACAGGGATTAGAAGAGAAACCGTGGGTGATAGCAGTTAACAAGATTGATATTGAAGAAGCCAAAGATATGGCACGTTTACTACGAGACGATCTTAAGGGATTAGATCCGGAAGTGCATTTGATATCAGGGCTAACGGGCGAAGGTTTAGAAGACTTAGTTAGCAGAGTGGGAGATATTATCAATGAGCGAAAGAGATCACCAGATTTGTCAGTGAAGCCATTACCTCAAAGAGATTCAGATGATCACAGTGATATCGTAAGTATCACTAAAGATACTACAGGGAGTGAAAATATTTTCGAAGTTGACTCTTTTCAAGCAGATCGACTTGTTAGAGGGTCTCAGCTTAAATCTTGGAGTGGGCAACTCCAGTTGTGGGCAGCATTCAGAGACTTGGGAGTAGTTGATGCCTTGGCTCAGGCAGGTGCGGGCAGGGGTGATACCGTGAGGATAGGAAACGCAGAATTCGAGTGGGTTTGATAGCTATGGCAGCTATTGGAATCTATGGGGGGACCTTTGATCCAGTTCATGCAGGACACATTAAAGTAGCAGAGCGGGCATATGCTCAGCTTGAGCTTGAAAAAATGCTGTTGATCCCAGCAAACAACCCATGGCTAAAAGAAGGAACTCCAATAACTAGATTCCAACACCGATACAGAATGCTAGAGATTGCGGTTGAGGGACGACTGGGATTGGAAGTATCGGACGTAGAGGGTAGACGGGACGGACCCACCTACACTTTCGATACGGTGAAACAGTTACAACTGGAATACCCGGGAAGGGATCTTGTGCTAGTAGCCGGAGGGGATAGTGTAGAGACGATGCCACGGTGGCATCGAGTTAAAGAATTACTCAGTTTATGCCGAGTGATGGTGTATCGTCGGAGCACGGATACTATAGGAGATATTGAATTAATAATCGCCAATTTGGGTGGGGAAATGAAGTGGATAGAGGGGCCAAATCTAGAAATCAGTGCTACAGAGATTCGAACCCTGATAGCCACAGGGAGAAACCCCCAAGAGAAGATGCCGATAGGCGTGTATAACTATATAAGTAAAAAAGGCCTGTATGCAGATACAGTGAGTTCGTAGAGAAGGATTGTGTGATATATGCCAGTAGCAGGAGCAGAAATACTAAGTCTAGCTAAAGAAATAGGTGCTCTGAGCTTTGGAGAATTCACCCTGTCTTCGGGGGAAACAAGTACATATTATTTTGATGGTCGGTTATTGAGTTTAAGCACTAGCGGCGCAGTGTTATTAGGGGAGGGTATCTGGGACATGATGGTTCAGCTAAACGCGTCCGTTGTTGCCGGACCGACAATAGGGGCTGATCCTCTAATAGGGGCCACCCTTGCAGTGGCTGGCCAAAAAAAGGAAATAGCTAATGGGCTTTTAGTACGTCCCGAAGGAAAACGCCATGGGACGGGCAAACAGATTGAAGGGTTACTTGAGCAGGGATCGCAGGTACTGGTTGTTGATGATGTTTGTACCAAGGGAGGATCTCTTTTGCGTTCTATCGATGCACTTGAAATAGCTGGATGCATCGTTGTCGGGGTTATGGTGGTTCTTGATAGGGTAGAAGGTGGGAGCAAGGCAATAACAGACCGTGGCTACCAGTTTCACGCTATCCTACGGGCTACATCGCAGGGAGATGTCGTTATTGCCTAGACGAAAGCCCCCCCCTCTTAATTACCGCGTGAAGTCAACTCCATTGACGCGCGGCCTCTGACGTATGGCTGCCCTTCCAAAGGTTCAATGTAAACATCGAGTTCGATAGTGTTGTTATCTTCGTCCTTATCGGTGATTACCGCATATGCGCGGATTGGTTCACCTTGGGGGATTACTTGTCTGAATATAGCATCAAGGAGCTTGAATTTTGCTCCAGTTCCCCAATCTGTAAGGACTTTTGTTACTAAAGCCATACTCATAACACCTGGGATGATCGGTCCATCCAACCCTTCTTGTTTTGCTTGTTCATCACTATTGAATCGAGATGGGGTAGCTGGTGAATTATTGGAGCGGGGATAAGATGCGAAGAACGCTGTAACCTGATCCATGGAAACGCTAGTTACTAGTTCTGGAACCTCGTCTCCAATATCGACGTCTTCTATATACAATGTATTGCTTGTCACTGTGGGCCTCCTATGTTAGAAGATTTACCTGCGGACAAAAGACTCCCGGGCTGTGGCTATTAAGTTGCCATCTTGGTTGAAAAGTTGTGTTTTCCATACTATGAAAACCATGGTCCCACTTCTTCCTGTTTTCGCATATACCTCTTCTAGTGAAGATGTAGTACTTATAACATCTTCGGGGTAGATTGGTAGGTAGGTTTCAATGGCTTGTCCGGAATGGAAACTGAGGGTTCCAAAGTTCACTTTTGGATCAGGGCGTCCTGAAGATAAGATAAGCGCGTTGATATAGCTTGGAGGGGCCATGAGAGATTTGTACCCCGCTTGCATAGCTGCTTCATCGTCAATAAAAAGAGGGTTTGTTTCGCCGATTGCCCCTGCATAAGCCAATACTTTCTCGCGGTCAATAGTGATGGGTTCCCCTGGGACTTCTATCCCAAGCACACTGCGGTCGTAGTCAATAGTTGGTTCTATGCCCATAATTGTCTCCTCACTGTAGGTAAATTCCTTCTAGGCGGATATCGGTTTAAACTGTTTTGCTATTAGCTGTTCCACTAGTACCTGTTCACCCGTGATAGGGTTATCAAAAGATGTGAGGCATTGGGCGATGCCACTAACAAAATGGGCATCGCTGCCTCCGGTACCAACCAGGCCGTATTGTTCCATAAATTCGGCCGCTTTTTCGTTTTCTCCTTCACGTGCGCTTCCATTGAGAGCTTCCACGACGGTTATGTTTGATAGGTCTAGGCCTCTGTGGAGGTGATTGACCAACCCGACTCCATGTCGCCCTGGATGTGCGGGAATCGCGATTGCCCCTGAATCTTTGGCTACTCTGACTAACTCAATGCCACTCATTGTGATATCAGAAAAATCAACTTCGTTGAGCAAAATCTTGTTAACCCCGAACACCAGAAAATGACCGCAATCAGTATCAAGTTCAGAACCTTTTAACACAAGCACGTCATACAATTTAGCAAGAGCAGCATAATCAGCATCTGCGTCAAATTTGCGATGTTCAGTTAGGACGATGCCATCTATTTGTCGCTCTTTTTTTCTGAGGGCCCTGATCCATTTTAAGAATTGTTCCACAGTGGCTCGTGAATCATCTGAGGAAACAGAGTGGCAGTGTAAGTCAAATAGCATGGAGGGGCATATTCTGTATGTAGTTATTCCATGGAACTAAACGGTCAAAAAATAGGCATACGTTTTGATTTAGTGCAGGAGAACGCAAAGGGTTGGTATTAGACATCAAGATTTCTCACATCTTTAGCATAGTTGCGAATGAAATCTCTACGAGGAGCAACCTCTTCGCCCATAAGACCACTGAAAACTATATCAGCGGTAGCCGCGTTCTCTACTGTGACCCGCAGCAATGTTCTTGTCTCTGGATTCATAGTGGTATCCCACAATTCTGAGGCGTTCATTTCCCCCAATCCTTTATATCGCTGGACTTGTATAGATCGCTTTTCCTTTAGCGGGGCTAATATTTCTTCTCGTTGACGTTCAGTGTAAGCATATTGAATTTTTTTTCCATTTTGTATTCTGTAGAGAGGCGGTTGGGCGATATATAAATATTCGTTCTCTATGAGCTCAGGCATGTGTCGGAAGAAGAATGTCAAAAGAAGCGTCCGTATGTGTGCCCCATCGACATCTGCGTCAGTCATTATAATGACGCGGTGGTACCGCAATTTTTTGAGGTTCATCCCTTCCTCTCCTCCGCTAAGACCGGCTCCTAGCGCCGTCACCATTGCTCGAATTTCTTCATGGGCGAGCATTTTGTCAGCACGGGCTTTTTCAACATTCAAGATTTTTCCTCTAAGCGGGAGTATCGCTTGAAAGTGGCGGTCCCGTCCTCCCTTTGCTGATCCTCCGGCAGAGTTTCCTTCCACAAGATAAATTTCGCTGTTTTCGGGATTCCGCTCTGCACAATCAGCGAGTTTCCCAGGTAGCGAACCTCCATCCATGGCCGTTTTGCGTATGACGAGATCTCGGGCGCGACGTGCTGCTTCACGAGCCTTTGCAGTGGTCAGGCATTTTTCTATGATCTTACGGGCATCGGTCGGGTGGTCTTCGAGGAATATCGTAAGTTCTGACCCTACAGCAGAGTCGACATATCCTTTCATTTCGGGATTGCCTAGTCTGGTTTTGGTTTGCCCCTCGAACTGAGGATCAGAAAGTTTTACTGAGATAATGGCACTGAGCCCCTCCCTGACATCTTCTCCAGAGAAGTTTGGTTGCTCCTCTTTGATCAGTTTGTTCTTTCGAGAATAATCATTGAGGACTCTCGTTAATGCCGAACGAAATCCTGTAATATGTGATCCTCCGTCCGGTGTGTTAATGCAATTGGCAAACGAGTACGTTGTCTCTGCGTATCCGGTATTGTATTGTATTGCTACTTCAATGGCAGAATCATTTATTTCTTTTTTGATATAGATAGGAACCTCGTGGAGAACTCCACGTTTCTTGTTTAGGGCGCTCAAGAAACTACTAACACCTCCTGAGAATAGAAATGTTCTCTCTTGATATCCAGGTATTTCTCGTGTGTGAAGGTAACTGAGGAAGTGAATCTCTAAGCCTTGGTTCAAAAAGGCCATTTCCCTGAATCGTTGCACAAGAGTGTCGAAATCATAATCAAGTTCTGCAAAAATTTCAGAGTCAGGCATGAACTGGATGGTTGTGCCGTGCAGGCTGGACGTCCCTGTGAGTTCTAGCTCGCTAGTTGCTGATCCCTTGGAGAAGGTTTGGCGGTATGAGTGACCGTCTCGATTAACACAGACTTCCATGGATTTTGATAGAGAATTGACGACAGATGCCCCGACTCCGTGGAGACCACCGGAGACCTTGTACCCTCCGCCGCCAAACTTTCCTCCGGCATGGAGCGTTGTCATCACAGTTTCGAGGGCAGATCTTCCGGTGGCACTATGAAGGTCTACGGGAATCCCCCTGCCGTTGTCTTGGATAGTTACGGAGTAGTCACTTTCTATCATGATGCTGATCCTTGTGCAATAGCCTGCCATAGCTTCGTCCACGGCATTATCAACAATTTCATAAATGAGATGATGTAGTCCACGTTGGTCTGTGCTACCAATGTACATACCGGGGCGTAAGCGAACGGCCTCTCTTCCTTCGAGTACTTGGATATCGTCAGCTGTGTATCGTTGTGTGTTTGTCATTATATAAACCTACCAAATAAGAATATGAGACGACTCTAGAGATGAGCATTGTATTTTACTTCAGGGTTGTGGTTGGGAGCCCCCTCCTTCTTTGGTGTGATGCCAGTAGTATTTCATTACGGCAATGGTAAGTGCGGTCATCACACATGCGTTCAAAATGATAGCAGGAGGGAGCCCTAGCGGATAAGATGCCAGTTTGCCAAGGGCTATCTGTAGTGCCAACCCGATGATTGTGGTGAGCACCACAAATCCAATCAGTGGCAAGAAGTGAGATTTAGCAAAAAGTATGCTGCTTTTCAATGCTTGAATTGGCTGAATATCCTCCAGAAAAAGGGCTGCCTCGCCTACAAAAAAATAGACTAAGGATGTGAAGGCAGCTATTACACCGAGGAGGACTATTACCGGGAGCAATGGATAGGCGATGGTTATTAGACTCAAGCAAGCGATAGCGATAGCTCCGTAGATGGCGGTTATGATGGCGATGTAGCCGAATAGGCGTGCGGTTTGCGTCACTACACGATTGCCACGAATTGGCCAAGGGGTTCCTGTTTTTATGTGCTGGGCGAGCATTTCTAGGTAGATGGTTCCGATAGCTACACTCCCAAATATAAATAATAACAGGGACAATATTGTCCCTTGCCAACTTTCTACATTGATTGTTCTCTGATCGATTCCTTTTGATGAGGGGAAGGCAAGATACGATTGTACTTGTGTTCCCAATATTCCTGCTAGGTTAGCCGCCCCTAGCGCATCAAGGTCTTCAAGTGTAAGCAATTCTTGGGGAGCTACCGATGTAGATAACCTAGACCCAGAATCAGCAGCGGATGATTCTGTTTGAATCTCCTCTGAGCCTACCGATGCGATCAGGTTGTTTATGATTGGCTGCGGTGAGACCCTAGGCACGAAACATAGTAATAAATCAATAATTATAGGCACAATTAATATTACCGGTTTGCGGTACACCGCAAAAAAGCCGGCAGTTAAGCAATCGATTACGCCTATTTTGGATGACTCCACGTGCTCATTATAACACCTTTTTAGGCACTAAACCAACTGATCTAGCATTAATCAAACCGGTTAATGGGCGAATGCCCAATATTGTGTTCCTAAAAACAAGGCAATCAAAATGAGGGCGCCGAAGGTAAAAGAGCCATACTTTTTTCTATTACCTGATCCAAAATATGCCCCTCGGGCCACAATAAGAGTCATTAGAAGAGAACTGCTTGCCATAAGTAAGTGCCCTCGGGAGACAACGGGTAACAAGTGCCCTCCTCGGGCAGAGCGAAAAGCTAAATCAGAGGTGAAAAGAACTATGCCAGTGTTGAACAAATTGCTTCCGGTCATATTGGATATCGCCATATCGGGTGATCCAATGCGAAGCGCAGCGAATGAAGTAGCAACTTCTGGCAACGAAGTAGAAAGAGCGATGAGCAAGCTTCCTATGAAGCTTGCGCTTAATCCTGTGTGTATACCGATGTGTTCCCCCGATATCGATAGTCCGATGCTGGCAAGTGCGATTAGTGCCGTCGAAAGGGCGTACAGCCTTATTGCTTTTGTTAATGAGCCCCCCATATCGCTGGGGTTTGCTGGAGGGGAAAAACCCGCAGGGGCCTCTGCCCGGTGCAGAAGCCAAAGCATGGCAGCATACGTGACGATAAGGGGTGTGGTTGCAAGATCCTGGATGATCACTGGATGCTCGGTTTCTGACTGTAGTGAGGCGAGCAGGAAGGTAGCCATTAAAATTAATATCGCTGAAAACACTATGGATAATTTTGTTGGTCTAGATATGGACGAGAGAAGTGAAGGACCGACAATGGTAAGCTCCAAGATTCCTATGATCAGAAGATTGAAAAGATTACTTCCAAAAATCGTGCCTACCGCTAGGTCAGGAGAATCTGTTAAGGTTACAGCACTTATCCCTGTGAAAATTTCGGGTAAGGATGTAGCGGTTGCCAGCATGACGGCTCCCAGAAATCCCTTACTCAAACCGGTGTGGTTTCCTATTGTATTCGTTGCAGAAACGAGCCATTTGCTTGTTCCAAATACGGCTGCGGCACTGAATGCGAAGAGGAGCCCCCATTGCCATAGGGGAAAGTCAACAAAAAACATGTGTATCAACTCTCTAATCTCTAAGAAATTTGTGCTATGTTATTTTAGGTGGGAACTAGTAGGCTGATCAGTGAGGGCTTTGGCTGAAATCAGCCGTACAGATCTTACAAGTATACTGTAGGAGTAAATGAGTTAACGTGATAAACGCAGATAGCTTGGTAGATACATTTTGCACCCTTGTAGCCATAGACAGTCCATCGGGAGAAGAACGACAAGTGGCAGCCTATATTGCTGAAACTGTTCAGGCAATTGGGTTCGAGGTAAAACAGGATAACTACGGAAATCTTATTGCCAGCAAAGGAGTTACCGAAGATACACCATCGGAAGATATATTGATTTTATCAGCCCATATGGACACTGTAGAGCCCGGGAGGGGTGTCGTGCCGGTGATCAATGGTGAGGAAATCGTGTCGCAGGGTGATACCGTGCTTGGGGGCGACTGCAAGGCTGGTGTTGCTGCAATACTTGAAGGGGTTCGTGGGGTGGTGTCATCTGGAAGTTCTTATAGGCCAGTGCAGTTGGTTTTTACAAAAGAAGAAGAAATTGGGCTTGTTGGAGCAAAAAACCTCGACTATAGCATGATACGGGGCACTCGAGCTGTGGTATTCGATGGAGAGGGGGGGCCTAATTTTTTGACTGAGGCCAGCCCTACCTATCTGCGAATTGATATTCGGGTCGTAGGTCGTGGTGCTCATGCAGGAGTTGAACCTGAGAAGGGGTTGTCGGCCGTAACCGTGGCCGCAGCGTTGGTGCTGGGGTTGCCTTTAGGACGGATAGATGAAGAAACAACAATGAATATCGGAATCATTCATGGGGGCTTCGCACGAAATGCTGTTCCTGAGATTGTGCAGATAGAGGGAGAGATTCGGAGTCACAGCAGAGGAAAACTAGCAAAGTATCAGAATATTTTGAGACAGCAAGTTAAGCGGGTTACAGACGCCTATCCGGGATCAACTATAGAAATGGAAGAGTTCATTGAGTTCGAGGGTTATCAAGTAAGCCCTTCAGACTCAATTGTCATCGATGTCATTGCGGCTTTGAGTAATATGGGCCTCGACTATTATTTTGTATCCTCTGGGGGAGGAACAGACGGCAATATTTTTGTCTTGAATGGTATTCGTTCAGTGGTAGTTGGAATGGCGACAAACGGGGCACACACCGTGAGGGAATTTGTGCGAATTCCTGAGTTGATTCAAGCAGCAGAGCTTTGTGAGCAGCTAGTAAGCATTCCTTCAGGTGGGTAAGGGGGAGTTCTACGGTCGTGAGGAACCTCACTAGTGGCTATGTTGTCTCAAGCAATGCGATCAGGTCTTTGGCCCAGGTTATTAGTATTAAGTCTATGTCAGCGCCACAATGAGGGCACTCAACATCAGCAAATCGGAGTCGAGTTCCACAACTACTACAGGCTAAAAGTTGCGTAAGGTGATTTAGAACTACTGCTATCTTCTTATCAGTTGGCATTTTCATATCTCTTTCTTGTAGCTGTTTGTAATAAGATAGCGCTATCTTATCGTATAGCGAAGAAAAGGTTGAGTAGTTCTGGATGATAATCTGATTGAGATTGACAATCAACAGTTGCAACGACTAGAATCATGGACGGACTTAGCATAGTTGAGGGGTATTAATTTGCTCAGAATAAGACTTAAAAGAATAGGGAAGAAAAAGCAGCCTGCTTATAGAATAGTGGTGGCTGATTCTAGGGCTCCTAGGGATGGCAGGCCGGTGGAGGAAATAGGGCATTATAACCCCCTCCCCAATCCGTCTGAAATAGTGATCGATGGCGACAGGGTAAGTTACTGGATTGGAGAGGGGGCACAACCCTCAGATGCAGTAACCAGAATACTTGTAGCTCAGGGGCTACTGCAAGGTGAGACATTCCCGGCATGAAAGAATTAATCGAGTACATAGCTAAGGCAATCACTAGTGACCCTGATAGTGTAGTAGTTACGGCGGTGGTGGAAGAGGAAAGAACTGTTTTTCGCTTAGCGGTTGCAGAGCAAGATAAAGGGAAAGTCATAGGGAGGCAAGGGAGAGTTGCCGAAGCTATGCGAGTGTTGCTTAGGGTAGCGGCAGTCAAAGCAGAAACTCGGGCTGTTTTAGAGATTGTATAATCCTTCAAGGGTCTATAAGAAATATTAGGTTGATAGTTTCCGCGATGTGTGGTCGATAGGGACTGATTTTTTAATGGTGCGGCACTCGTATGCAACACAATCCCGACACTGGATTTGTAGTGGTTGGACTTTGTAGTGGACCCGTGGGAATTCACGGGGCAATGAAGATTCGGAGTCTCACCGATAACCCCCGACGGTTTATTGCCGGTAATTCCGTTGTAATTCAGCAAAGGGTCTATCATATTGAAGGGATTCATGCAGCTAGACGAGATTTGATCATTAAATTCGTCGAAGTGAATAGTCCTGATGAAGCACAGCAACTCAATAATGAAAATATTTTTATAGAAGAAGGGGCTGTAGAAGCCCTATCTAATGATCAGTATTACCATTTTCAACTACTAGGGATGCAAGTTACGACTAGTGTGGGGCATAAACTGGGAACGCTTGCTGAGATATTGACTACTGGTGCTAACGACGTTTATGTGGTTAAAGGTGAAACAGAAGTACTAATCCCTGCGATTTCAGGTGTTGTTTTGAGTGTGGATGTGCCACTACAGAAAATGGTGGTTGATCTGCCGGATGGTCTCTAAAAGACCCCTTAGTGCATATCGTTAGAAGTTTGTGGCGAGTACGATTTTCCCGAAATTTTGGTTGCTTTCCATGTATCTGTGCGCTTGCCCAACTTCAGTAATGGGCCAGACAGAATCTACCGTGGGTGTTAGCACTCCAGCTTCTAACAGAGGAACGACATCATTAGCAATTTGCTGTGTTAAGGAGACTTTTTCCGCTAGGGTACGAGAACGGAGGACTGTGCCCCCGATTTGCAGCCGCTTTCCCATGAGCATGCCGAGGTCCAGTTCAACCTTAGCCCCGGTCATGGTACCAACTACGATGAGGCGTCCATTTTGACTTAGAGATCGCATATTTTGATCAAAATAATTAGTTCCAATTACGTCAAGGATACATGTAACCCCGTTGCCCTGGGTGAAGGCTGAGACGGCTAGTGCGAAATCTTCTTCTAGGTAGTTGACCCCTTTGTCTAATCCAATTGCAGATGCCTGTTGAAGTTTATCATTTGAACTGGCAGTGCCCAGCGTGACTGCCCCAATAGTGTGGGCTAGTTGAACAGCTGCGGTTCCCACTCCACTCCCCACAGCATGGATCAGGACTGACTCTCCAGGAGTGAGGTATAGACGATTGAAGAGGGCGTCATACGCAGTTATAAAAACTTCGGGAATCGATGCTGCCTGATTGAAATCCAAATTCGGGGGTATTAGTAAACACATTGATGCGGGAAGCGATACAAATTCAGCGTAGGAACCACCGGGCATCAGCGCGAATATAGGATCTCCCGGAGCCCATAGCTCTACATTTTCTCCGACCTCAACAATAGTCCCGGCCATTTCTAATCCAGGGATATCTTGAGCAACTCCATCTGGGGCTGGATATCGACCTCGGCGCTGGAGGAGATCAGCACGATTTAGGGCTGTTGCATGTACACGGACCAACACATCGTTTGGTCCGTGTACTGGATCTTCGACCTCACGTAGTTGAAGAACCTCAGGTCCACCAGGTGAGGTTATAACCATAGCTTTCATTTCAGCGAGTTCCTTTATTAGCCAAGTATTACCCAAGGTGTAGAGTGGATATGGGGGGTATCAAGAATGGCTTCAGTATACTACTTTTCCATAGACACGGGAGGGACTCATTAAATTTTGTAAATAGTTATTTGCTGGGTATAGTGGGGTGATAATGCTTCCAAGGGGTTGCTTGCTCATAGAAATACGCTGCCCGTAGCACAGAGGCCTCTCCTAACCAAGGCCCCATTATTTGTAGGCCAACCGGCATTCCATTGCTAAACCCAGCGGGCACTGATATAGATGGAATCCCTGCTATGTTGCTTGGTATTGTGAAGACGTCGTTCAGATACATTTCTACCGGGTCATTAACCTTTGTCCCTAAATCAAAGGCGGTAGAAGGTGTAACTGGTGCTATAAGTACGTCATAACGAGAGAACATTGAAGAGAATTCTTGGATTATCAGATCTCTTGCTTGCTGAGCTTTGCGGTAATAGGCATCATAGTAGCCTGACGAGAGGGCGTGGGTTCCTAAAATTATTCGTCGCTTTACTTCTGCCCCGAAACCTAACCCCTTAGTGGCTTCAAGGGCTTCCCACATAGTATCTGCCTCTGCGGAAAGGCCATATTTTACACCATCATAACGAGCGAGGTTTGCCGAAGCTTCGGCTGGGGCCAATATGTAATAGACGGCGAGGGCATAATCGTAATACTCTAGCGTTACGTTCCGATCGACTATGGCTCCGTTGTCTTCGAATAGTTTTATAGCGGAATCTAGTGCATCCCGGATGCCGGGCTCGGCGATTTGATCGATCAGCTTGCTTGGTACTCCTACGCGTAGTCCTGTAACGTCTGGTATGAGTGCAGAGCGGTAGTCGGATATTGGTGCTGATATAGAGGTCGCATCGTGAACATCCTCTCCAACGATGGCATTTAATACAATAGCGTTATCAGTCACATCTCGAGTGATGGGACCGATTTGGTCTAAAGAACTAGCAAAGGCAATGAGTCCATAGCGGCTAACTAACCCATACGTTGGTTTTAGTCCGACTACGCCACACAGAGCTGCCGGTTGTCGGATACTGCCTCCAGTATCCGAGCCAAGGGCGTACATACACTCGCCTGCAGCAACAGCGGCAGCAGGCCCCCCGCTGCTGCCACCCGGAACTTTACTCAGGTTCCATGGATTGTGGGTGGGATGGAAGGCGGAATTTTCAGTTGACGATCCCATGGCGAATTCGTCCATATTCCCTTTGCCGATAATGACGGAATGGTGGTTTAGTAATTTACTGATGACGGTTGCGTTATAAGGTGGATAAAAGTCCTCTAGCATTTTGGATCCGCATGTTGTTCTGATTCCAAGAGTGCATATATTGTCTTTGATTTGTCCAGGGATACCGGTGAGCAGAGTCGCAACACCAGACTGGAGCGCTATGTCTGCAGCGCTAGCTTGGGTTTGTGCGGTGGAGCTTGATGGAGACGATGGTGTGGTATTGAGTGTGGTGAATGCTTTGATAGAGGGGTCCACGTTCTGGATTCTATTAATTATATGGTCAGTTAATTGCGAAGCACTAAGATCCCTATTACGGAGGAGATCAGCAGTTTCGTGGATAGTCAACCAATGGAGAGTTTCGTTTGTGTTAGTCAAGGATGGATTTGACCCTGATCAGGTTTTCCTGGACGTGAGGAGTATTTTGGAGCATTGATTTGGAGGCAGATGCCGTAGGGGCTTGATCCAATCTTAGTACAGATCGCTTGCTATGGGGCTGGCTGGTTTTGGCTTCGTGTTGTATTTCTAGTTGTTCTAGCACTTGGAATTGATCTAGTACTTGAGATAATTCAGTCCTAATCTTGTTTCGTTCGTCTTCAGTTAGCGATATTCTTACAAGGTTTGCCAAATGCAGAACTTGTTCGTCAGTCACGCTCATATTGAAACCTTCAATCAATTCACGATTACTAGACTTTTAGTAATCGTGAATAGGAATCCCTGTGCAGCTTACTTTAACTCCTAGTATACCAGAACTATAGCGGGCCTAAACCCGTAAATCATTGGGAGTCATTCAATAGTATTGTATAATAGAGTATAATAGTGCAATCTATTGTCTTACATTGTATTACATTGTATTACATTTAATGTATTGTGGAGGGTATTAGTATTGTGAAGATTACTCAAATCAGAGTAAGAGAAGGAGATCATAGGCAAGATTTAACTCCTGCCCAATCTATGATACTTGAAGAGATTAACAGAAGAACTGACGAAGTGTTTCGTTACGGAGACGACACTTTGCTGAGTGTTTTCCCTAGGTTAAAAACGGCTACTCTGAACTGGTCTCTTTGGGCACTTTATACAAAAGGATTGATAGGGAAAAACAGAATAAGAGTTTCAGGTAGGCTAGCAACTGTATTTGGTAGTAAACCGGCTATGGATGAGTTAGCCCGGCACATAGATCCGATACCATAATTAAGAGACTAATAAACCTTAAATGCCAGAGTTGTTAGTCAGCACCATCCCCCGTGGTATTGTTTCGTGTCATCGCTATTTGTATACCCTCACTTGCTATAGTTGTTACTGCCGTACAAACTTGCTCTATAGCGGTAGTTGCGGTGGCCTCCTCAGTTGTGGAGAAATCACCCAGAACGTGTCCTATAGGGTTTACTGATCCTCGAGGCCTGCCTATGCCGAAACGAACTCTGGTGAAATCTGGAGTGCTGATATTGTTAATTATTGAGTGAATGCCATTGTGTCCTCCTGCGCCCCCGCTAGGGCGTATACGGATCTTGCCCATGGGTAGATCCATATCATCATAGATTACAACTAGATTGGTTGGCGTAAGATGGAGGGTGTTAAGGAGGGAGCGTACAGCAATCCCCGAGTCGTTCATGTAAGTGGTTGGTTTTGCTATAGTAATCTGTTGACCCGATATTGTTCCGGACACGATCAAGGCATTGGGGATACGGTCCGATATGCTCCAGTTGTTCTGTGCTGCCAAGAAGTCTACGCACCGATACCCAATATTGTGACGTGAGCGCAAGTATTTTTTGGGAGGATTACCAAGGCCTACTACCAGTAACATGGTTTTGTTAATGACCTTCCTCGCTTGTGTAGAGTTCGTTTCAGTCGTGCTAGTTTATTCTTGGTGTCCTAAAAGAAGTGCAATCTGCGTTTCATCTAAAAAGGGAATAGAGAGATGGTTTGCGCGTGCAAGTTTGCTTCCAGGGTCAGTTCCAATTATTAGAAACGCAGTATCCTTTGTTACGCTTGATGTCACAATCCCACCACTAGCTCGTATGAGGTCTGTAAGATTGGACCGGGACATGGAGGATAATTTTCCTGTGATAACAAAGCGTTTCCCAGCTATCCGAGCGAACGGATCTTTTGGTGAATTCTCAACGGTTTGCTTATCGAACATGCCTAGTTGGTTTAATGCAGATAGAGTGATTTGTGTTTCAGGGGCACTCAAGAAATCCTGGATGCTTTCGGATATAATCGGTCCGATTCCCGATATTGCTTCATATTGACTCAAACTTGCGGTTCGAAGATCATCAAGCGATGGAAAATGACGCGATAAGAGAGTTGCTATTTCAGTTCCTACATGTGGAATACCAAGCCCAATTATGACCTTGTCAAGTGAGATCCGTTTGCTAGCATTTATCTCATCAAGGATTTTTGCTGAAGAGATTTCTCCGATTCTAGGTAAAGTGGTAAGGGTGTCCTTGGTCAAAGAATACAGATCTTCAATCCGCTGTATTTTTTGGGCGGAGACCAATTTTTCGATTAGTCCTTCCCCTACACCCTCAATGCCTACAGATTTCGCAAAGTGGAGTAATCGATTAATGAGCCTGGAGTTGCAGCCGTAGTTGGAACATAGTGTTACCACAGGGCTCTCACGTATTGTCGCATGCCCGCATGATGGGCAATAATCTGGCATTTTGAATATTGTTTCAGTCCCAGTACGTGCTGTGATGATAGGTCCGATAACTTTGGGGATGACGGCTCCCGATCTTTCAAGTAGGACCAGGTCGCCTATGCGCAGGTCTTTTTTGTGGATGTCATCTTCGTTGTGAAGAGAAGCAAATGCGATTGTTGCCCCGGAGACTTGTACCGGATCAAGAACTGCATAAGGATTGAGGGACCCGGTTCTACCGACATTGATCCCAATGGCTAGCAATCTTGTGCTGACTTGCTCGGAGGGGAATTTATATGCAATTGCCCAACGAGGTTCTCTGCTTGAGCTACCGAGTTCTATTTGATAGACTTGACTATCTATCTTGATAACTACACCGTCAACATCATAATCAAGGGAATCTTTGGCTCCTGTCCAGCGTTCACAATATTCATAAACTTCTTTAACCGACGAGACCCGGGCGTTATGGGGGTTGATTGGGAATCCGAAGGTGGATAGTTGATTGAGTTGCTCCCAGTGTGTTGAGGGCATGAGTGCAGCCATTGCCCCTAAACCGTATATTGTCATTCTCAAGTTTCTGTCTGATGCTTGTTTGGGGTCGAGTTGCCTTAAAGTCCCGGCTGCTGTGTTTCGGGTGTTGTTGAATTCTTCTAGCCCAGCAGTCCGACGAATTTTGTTTAAAGCCGCCAACGAAGAACGGGCGATAAACACTTCGCCCCGTACCTCTAAATAATCAGGGGCATCCGGAGGCAAAGTTAATGGGATGTTGCGTATAGTGCGCACGTTATGAGTAACGTCTTCGCCTTGAGTCCCGTCTCCACGCGTAGCAGCGCTGGTAAGGATCCTGTTTTCGTATGTGAGGGATACCGCAAGACCGTCAATTTTGAGTTCACAGACTGTCATGAAATTGCTTGATTTGATTTCTCGAGATACTCTTTCTATCCAATCTATCAAACTTGTGTGGTTAAAAAGATTGCCTAAGCTTAATAAAGGGACTTTATGTTGTATCGGCTGGGCTCCAGAGGCAACGGGGGCTCCGACCCTTTTAGTTGGAGAAGATGTGGAGTCATGCTCTGGATACATGGATTCAAGACCGGCGAGTTCTTGATATAGATGATCGTATTCCCCGTCTGAAATCTCAGGGGCATCGAGGATGTAGTATCGGTAGTTGTGATGAGTTAGAGTATGCCGCAATGCTTGAATTTTTATGGAAGGATCTGCGTTATTTTTCCGCATGTCATAGTCCATGGTAGAGGTCTTTTTTTCAGGAGTGGATGATAACTCCCAAGGGTCTCATGAATCAGAATATGGTCTCTAATGCCCAATCTAAGTATATAGTAAATAGGCTGTCCTGTGCTATCAACGGTGGACTAGTCTATTGCGGTCAGCGACGGGTATAATTAATGAAGTCGAAATTGTATTGTGAGGAGAGCGTTTTATGGTAGAGGCACTGCCCTTTCGGGCGCTTATGTACGATCTGGATGCAATTCCAAGGTTGTCGGATGTTATATGCCCTCCTTATGATGTCATTAGCGATCAGATGAGAGAAGATCTTTATGGGAAGAACTCATTCAACGTAGTCCGTTTAGAGTATTCCCAACAAATATGTAGCGGGAATGAAGAAGATAGATATGAGGTTGCTGCGCAGGATCTTCGGGATTGGATTGATCAAGGAGTCTTGAAAGTTGCTAAGCAGGCGAATTTTTACCTTCTGAATCAAACTTATACCGACGCGTATGGGGCACTACGTACTCGGAAGGTATTGATATCAAGGGTTCGGTTAGTGAGGTTTTCTGAAGGAAGTGTGTTACCTCATGAACACACTATTCCGAAGGCAAAAAAGGATCGGTTAGAATTACTTAAGAGCTGCGAAACTAACTTCAGCCCTATAATGGCAGTTTACCGAGACTCCGACAGGCGCATAAATTCGATATTGAATAGTGAAAGAGTAAACAAAAGTGTAATTACACAGGGGATGATATCGGGGGAAGGTGAGTTTACTCTTTCAGAAATAAGTAAGCATGAAGATGTTATGGCTATTACGGAGGCCTTCCAGGATATTCCGGTTCTCATAGCAGATGGCCATCACCGATATGAAACTGCTTTAGAATATTCTCAGGTGTCAGGAGCAGCAGGGGCTCAGTACGTTATGATGGGACTGATAGCCTTGGATGACCCGGGGCTAGATATCTATGGGTATCATAGGGTCATATCAGGAATAACTGAAGATGTTAAGCTTAGCCTTATGGCGCGTATACACGAGGAATTTGAAGAATATAAGGCTGTCAGATTACCAGAGGATGCACGGGGGTGTTCTCGAGAGATAGGAAAATTGTTAGCTTCCCCTGATCGGGCAAAGTGGGATATTGCTTTGTTACATGACTCTGGGGACGCTTCTTTACTCCGTATGCGTGCAGATCACACTGGTGGCAGAGGAAACATCAGACTTCCCATTAGACTGCTAGAGGATTGTTTGACCGTGGGTGTACAGAACACGAGTTCCTCCGCTTCACAAATTGTTGACTATGACCATGATGTGGAAAGTGCTGTTACCCGTGTTAGGTCTGGGGGTTGTGCAATGGGGTTCATACTGGGGGGCTTAGAAGTAGATTTATTTGAGAAAGTTGTAATCTCGGAGGGGCGCTTGCCGAGGAAGTCGACATATTTTTATCCTAAATTACCAGCGGGTGTGGTCATGTATCCCTTATCGGGTGATTGATTGTTAAGATTACATACTATTCGTGAATTATTGGACTAATAGTTGACGAAGAGATAGGCAGGATCTAGACTAGCGCAAGATGTCTCGTTCAAGTGTAAAATGATGGCGAGATATTTGGAAAAATGACGGAGGAAGGCATGGCAAAATACAAGAGAGAAGATGCTCATGACTGGGCGTGGGAGAATCTGAAGGGCCAGTGGACTACTCTGATGACTCCGTTCGATTCTGAGGATAACTTGGATGAACAGGGACTGCGGGACAATATCCAGTATGTTCGTTCGCTTGGTACGCAAGGTGGTGGTTGCACTTGGGGTATGGGAGAGTTTTATAGTCTTGAGATCGAGGAAAGGCTGAAAGTTATGGAGGTGGTTGCAGATGAAGCAAAAGGACAATGGCTGACTGCAGCACACGTGACTCACACTTCTTACAAAGATATGATCAAGTTGGCCCAGTATGCGGAAGAAATAGGAATAGACGTTTTGATATTGGCGGCACCATACTTTGCCACTAAGACTGAGCAGCAGGTAATCGACTTCACGAAAATATTGGCGGATAACACCAATCTTGCTGTAATGTTCTATAACTCGCCACAGTTTGGGATTGTAATGAGCGCAGAGGGATTGAAAGAGTTATGTGCTCCTGCGAATGTGGTTGGGGTTAAAGAAGCAAGTTTCAATCAACAGATTTCTATTGATACTCATATTCTGTTAGGGAAAGATAAGATCATTAGTACCCCAGATGAATGGATTTATTTTAAACAAGAGGAATTAGGCTTTGAACAGCGTGTTATGTTTGCTAATACTTCGGATTGGCGCTTCGATACGCCAGACAAGAACTACTATGTCCAGTTCGTAGAAAAAGCTAGTAGAGGGGTAATCGATGTCGGATTCTATGATCGACACATCAAGGCCGTGAAGCAGATTTCTGATAAGTGGTGGCCTAGAACTGTTCAGAAATTTGGAGGCGCATTGCCTGTGACTTTATGTAAATATTGGTCGGAGCTTATGGGGATGGCAGCAGGAGACCCAAGGCCGCCGCTCGCACCGTTCAGTGATGAAGAGAAGCGGGAATTAGAGGCCGATTTGATTGCCATTGGGCATCCTATAATTAAGAGAGTGGGTGAGCAATCATGATGTTGATGGTTAGTGTCCAAAACCTGAAAGAAGCCAAGGAAGCTATGAGGGGTCGAGCAGACATAATCGATGTGAAGAATCTTCAGGAGGCATTGGTCGGTTCTGCCAAGCCAGGAATTTTTGCTGCTGTGAGGGATGCCGTCCCAGAGGAAATTCATGCATCATTAACTCTAGGTGTTGTTCCAAACCAAGAAGGCACAGTTGCGATGGCTGCATGGGCTGCAGGTAGAATGAATGCAACATCTGTAAAAGTTGGTTTCATGCAGGCTGATTATGATAAATCGGTGGAAGTGCTACGAGCTTCGAAGGAGGCCCTTGCGGGAACAAATACCAAGTTGATTGGGTCATTGTTCGCTGATAACGTTCTTTACGAAGGTGGCTTGGATCCCCACCTGATGCCAAAGTTAGCGCGAGATGGGCAGTGTGATGGGTGGCTTATTGATACGCTTACGAAGGATGGACGGAACCTGTTTGATTTTCTGCCAGAATCTGAACTTCGAGAAATGGTACTAGAAGGGAAATCTGATGGTATGAGCACGGCCCTTTCTGGCCACCTGAAAATGTCAGATTTGGACGAGCTAGCACGAGTGAACCCTGATATAGTGGGAGTGCGTGGTGCAGTTTGTTCTCGGGGAGAACGAGATAACGGGGTGCATGGTGACGCAGTTGATGAGTTTAGACGAGCTGTCGTAGCGCGCCAATCTGGGGAAATCGACGTTTACGCTGGTGTTGAGGCTCTCAATGATGTTATTACCACTGTTTCTGATGGGTGGGTTGTGATAGATGGTAGAGGGAAAACGTGTGCAGGTGTCATCGCAGCAATATCTAGGCAGACAGCAGTAGACAGCACATCTTTTGTGGAAGCTATCCTGGCAGACCCTCTGAATATATACGACGTGATCCTTTGGGCAGAGGGAGAAGGTCACAAACTAGTAACTAAAAGAGTGGATGCTGATGGATCGACTAGAGTACTTCTGGAACCATTTGCTAGTCGGTGAGCGAACCAAGATTCAACTTTAACCTTAAGCATGAGCCGTTCGGTATTGAGTTCTAAGGCAGCGAGTGCAAAGTCTGATTCGTTGCCTTACTCCGTTAACGAGCACATGGGTAGTTCGAATGTTTGGCATCCAAGTCCTTCGGGTTCGTCGTTTCGAGTGACTTACATTGTTCCCTGCCTGTGGTCGCTTAGCGCATACGCTACATTGTGCCATTACACCCTCTTTATGTATGTCCCTACCCACAGTGTATAATCTATTGTCAGGCGGGAGTATCTTGTCTTCATAACTTGAGGAACTTTACCATACTAGCTCTAAAGTATCAAGATGAATCAAGGTGCGGTGCTATATGATGAAATTGTAGATTGGGACTTAGCATGACGGGGTGATGTCAAAAATGATCCAAGGGATAAGTGTAGCCAATGCATTTTCGTTTGCTTCCATAGCATTGCGGAACAATGTTGATGCGATAAATTCTCTAAATGTCTTTCCGGTCCCGGATGGGGATACAGGGACCAACATGTTTCTGACATTGCAAGCTGCAACAGACCATGTGAATACGCAACTCAAGCCCTTGATGGGCTCAGATGTGGCAGATGTCCTCTCAGGGATTTCTAGAGGAGCCCTTCTAGGAGCGCGCGGAAACAGTGGGGTTTTACTTTCCCAGTTTCTTCAAGGGTTAGCGAGTGGGTATGCTGATAGTCGAGAAGAATTGGGAAGAAGTACAAATGTGATTGACTCAAAGTCTTGGTGCAAGGCACTATTGCGTGGAACAGAGATGGCCTATTCAGCGGTGAGCGTGCCTGTCGAGGGAACGATGCTTACGGTGCTTCGGGCCGCTTCTGATAAGGCTTGGCAAGTATATCAGTCTGAGTGCGATGACATATTAACTATATTGGAGCAATGTGTCGAAGCTGCAGCAAGCACCCTACAATTGACTCCAGATATGTTGGATAAGCTTCGAGATGCTGGGGTGGTTGATGCAGGGGGGCAAGGGGTTGTGGTTATTTTGGATGCGCTGCGTGAATATTTTTCTGCAAGTTTTGATGATGAGTCGGTAAGCATAGAGTCGCTAACTATACCTGAAGTTCAGGAAATTTCCCCACTTCAGTGGCACATTGAGTTTGCTTCTGAAGCTGGCTATGGATACTGCACCGAGTTTATTGTAACTGGGGAGGGAATTGATATTGATCAACTCAGAACGGAGGTAGAATTAAAGGGAAATTCCGCAATAGTTGTAGGGAATTCAAGCCTTGTCCGAATCCACATTCATACAGAAGATCCTGGTGGAATTCTTAGTATAGGCGCCATGGTTGGGCGATTGAGTAAAGTTAAAGTGGATGATATGGATCAGCAATATATCGATTCTCAAATGTTGGGAGAGGCTCAACCATATCGAGCTGTTGGGGTAGTCGCAATAGCATGGGGATCTGGAATGGTTGAAGTGTTTGAGGGAATGGGTGCAGCGGTTGTGAAATGTGGAGACTTCATGAATCCAAGTATTCAGGAAATCATTGATGTGATCAAAGGGCTTGGGGCTGAGAATACGGTTGTGCTACCCAACAATCCAAACGTGATATTGACGGCAAAGCAGGTGCGATCTCAATTAGGCAATACTGTCAGGGTAATAGAAACGACAACATTACCTTCGGGTGTTGCCGCGATATTGAGCTATGATTCTGATTCGGATATAGACTCAAATGTTCAGATTATGAGTGACTCGGCTTTGAATATGAGATCGGGGGCAGTGACACAAGCTATACGTGATATCGTCATTGATGGTGTCAAGAGCAGCAGAGGGGATGTGATTGGATTATTGGACGGTAAAATAGTAGTTGCCGGTCAGACCGAGCAGCTTAGCTTGAGAGCTATACTTGAACACGCCGGGGTTCAACAAGGGGATTTAGTTACTTTGTATCGTGGCGCAGAGGTTTTGCTTCAAAAGGCAGAGGAAGTACAGCGCTCTCTGGAAAATGACTTTATGGGTGTCGATATAGAATTGGTATATGGAGGCCAGCCTCGGTATTCATATTTCATCGGTATCGAATGAAGATCTAGGTTATGGATCTCCTTTACTACTCATGGAGTATTATAGACTTAGTAGAATGGGAGTATGTTGCAAGATTAATGCATGTAAGGCTAGGAATAACCCAAAGGTGTAGCTTTGGCAAGCGATAATAAAAAGCCAACTCAAGCTTGGACCGTGTTGCTGCGAGCGTTTGAACTTGAACGCATTAAGGGTTATGCCGATACGGCTGTACTCGGTGGGCTTGACCAATTGGTCAAAAATTACGCTCGCGAACTTGAGGCAATTGATACAGGATTCAATGAGGTGGATTTTCAGTATCGTTGCCTTTCTCAAAAAATTAGAGAGCAGTTGATAGAGCAATGGATTCTAGCGCTAACGCGTAGAGTTGGTATCGAAGAAACAGACCCCCCCCCAATGGCTTCCCTCGGGAATACTAGTACGAAAACAACTTCTATCAGTGGTTTGATTGATCCTGTTTCCGCCCTGCCTTCTGTTACTCCTCGAAGAGTGAAAGGGTTTGAGAAGTTGGAGATTCACACTATTGGGGGATTGCTATACCATTTTCCCAGAAAGTATGCGGAAATTTGCCAAGTTGCCGCACTTCGTCCTGGTGATGAAGAAATCGCTATTATTGTCCAGCTACGTGACATAAGCGTCACTGCAGCAGGTAAGAGGAACAAGTCTACTGAGGCGGTAGCATATGATGCTGGTGGGTCAATCCGAGTACTTTGGTTCAATCAAGCTTACCTCGCTAAAACGCTTAGACGTCAGAGGACAGTTATGCTGCGTGGTAAGGTTGGCGTATACAGGAATACCTTAGTTCTCGAGTCCCCTGAAGTGGATACGGTGTCTTTATCTGCTTCCTCACCGAATCGAAATACGGTTGTGGCGGTATATGGTGCTACAGCGGGGCTTACACAGAGTGCAATTCGTTCTGCAATTCGGGATAGTTTAGTCGTAACCGATAGAAATGTTCCCGAAACTCTCCCATCCCAGTTAAGGGATAAACTTGGATTGGTGTCGATAGAACAGGCACTGAGAAATATACACATTCCTGAGTCTAATTATGATTTGGAGCAAGCACGCCGCCGTTTGCAGTATGAGGAAATGTTGTTGTTTCAAATACGGATGCAAATGAGACGACGAGCCTGGCGCAATCAAGAAAAGGCGAGTCAGGTGGTCCTCTCAAGTGAACTGCAAACACGCTTCATAGAAACATTGCCATTTCGACTGACATTCTCCCAAAGCACTGGGATCGAAGAATTGCTTACGGATCTTGCATCAGTGGTACCAATGGCACGGTTGTTGCATGGAGATGTTGGAAGTGGCAAAACAGTTGTAGCAGTTGTGGCAATGTTGGCAGCCATTTCTAGTAATAAAACCTCTTTGATGATGGCTCCAACTGAAATTCTTGCCGAACAGCATTTTCAAACCATAGTTCAACTTATTAGTGGAGATCCTACAGGGCAGTACGAATTTGAGAATTACATCGCTGATGTAGAAACTACGTGGTTTCATCGTAAAATCCGGATTGCATTTTTAAGCGGTGGGGTGCCACTTAAACAGAAAAGGAATATTCTAGACGAATTAGCAAATGGAAGCGTTGACATAGTAGTTGGGACACACGCTTTGATCCAGGAAGGAGTTCAAATCCCTTCTCTAGCTTTAGCAATTGTGGATGAACAGCATCGTTTTGGTGTGATGCAGCGCCAGCATGTCAGGGAGTTAACAGTAGAGACGCGGCCTCATTTGCTTATAATGTCGGCTACTCCAATACCCCGTACGTTGCGTTTGGCACACTATGGAGACTTAGATATATCGACACTTTCAGAATTACCGGGAGATCGAAGCCCGATCAAAACGAGTTGGGCTAGACAAGGGCAAAGAGGGTTAGCTTATGGATTCTTGAGGAAGCAAATTGAATTAGGGCGCCAAGGATTCATAATTTGTCCACTTGTAGAAGGATCTGATGCTATTCAAGCCCGTTCTGCCGTTGAAGAGTATGAACGTCTAGGTATGGAAATTTACCCAGATCTGAAATTAGGGCTTCTTCATGGGAGAATGAAATCACGGGAAAAATTAAATGTGATGGAAGAATTCCGTGCAGGTCGAATTGATATTTTGGTTACTACATCCGTGGTCGAGGTGGGAGTGGATGTTCCTAACGCTACAGTTGTGGTGATTGACGGTGCCGATAGATTTGGTATGGCACAATTACATCAGTTTAGAGGCAGGGTTGGCAGAGGACAGCATCAAGGCTATTGTATTTTGCTATCAGACAATCCTTCGGATGCTGCGCAAGAACGTCTGGAAATTGTAGAATCGGTTAGAGATGGATTTGCCCTTGCAGAAGAGGATTTACGGGTTCGGGGTGAAGGTGACCTGCTAGGCACTATACAAAGCGGGATAATGGAATTCAAGTTAGCTGATTTCAACGATATGGAAATTGTAGAGCAGTGTCGGTTAGCTATCGAAGAACTCTTGGATTCTGACCCCGAGATGAAAGAAGCGGAAAATGCTTTGCTTGTACGTTCGCTACAGTTGGATCCCTTAGATCCATAAGGGCGCGTTCCATTGTGACCATTGCGTTTTTAAGGAAGAGATATGACTATTAAAGATGACATTTCAGCAGGTATTCGTGCCGCTGTCCTTCGGGCTGAGGAGGCGGGTACGTTGTTGCGAGGGCTTGAGTGGCCTGAGATTGTAACTGATAGACCTGCGGACTCTCGCAATGGCGATTTTTCAGTTAATATTGCATTGAAAATGGCAAAAGCAACGGGGATGAATCCTGTGCACTTAGCGAGGTTAATCGTGGAGCATTTGGATAAATATTCCTTTGCGGATCAGATTTGGGTTGCACCACCGGGTTTTATTAATCTTAGTGTGAGTTCACAATGGTTGACTGCTCAACTTCAGGATATCTTTGTACAAGGAGAATCATTTGGCGAAAGCAATTATGGGCGAGGAACCAATGTACAACTTGAATATGTTAGCGTGAATCCTACAGGTCCATTACATGTGGGGCATGCACGTGGGGCAGTTGTAGGGAGTTCCCTTGCCTTAGTTTTGAAGGCTGTTGGTTATGAGGTGACACAAGAATACTATTTGAATGATGCTGGCACCCAAATCCGGCTCTTCACAGAATCAGTATATGCTGCCTATTTACGGGCTTGTGGCGACTCTGAGGCACATGCTCCTGAAGGAGGATACACAGGGGAGTATATTGATGGCATAGGTAATTCTATTTACAAAGAACAAGGCGATGAACTTCAGATACCCAGTGATGAAGCGTTACGACGGATTGAAATTCAAGCTACTGCTCAAGCCATTGAGTTGATACGGTATGACTTGGATGCGTATAAGGTGCACTTTGATATCTGGTTTAGTGAGCAGTCATTGTTTGACGAAGGTAAATATGAGTATGTTATTGCAATGCTATCCCAAAAAGGATATCTAAAAAAGCGAGATGGTGCACTTTGGTTCTCTTCGGTTTTGTTAGGAGAAGATAAAGACAACGTCGTGGTTAGGAGTTCTGGGCATCCAACTTATTATGCCTCTGATATTGCCTATCATTTTGATAAATTCACGAATAGAAAATTCGATAGAGTTATCAATATATGGGGGGCTGATCATCAAGGGCATATATCAAGGCTAAAGGCCGCTATGACTGCGTTGAATATTGATTCCTCAAAACTCGAAGTTCTTATAACCCAAATGGTGACACTGAAAAGCGGAAGAATGTCAAAGCGTGCTGGGGATTTGGTGACGATGCGGCAGTTGGTAGATACTATTGGGGTAGATGCTTCCCGGTATTTCTTTCTGTCACGATCGTTAGATAGCCACTTGGATTTCGATTTGGATCTAGCAACGACACAGTCATCGGAAAATCCTGTCTACTATATTCAATATGCGCATGCACGTATCTGTAGCATTTTAAGTTCAGTTGATGAAGATCACTATGTAAATTTGCCTTTAAACCTAGATAGACTTACGCATGAAGCAGAGCAAGCCCTCATGAAAGAATTAATACTATTGCCAGATGTACTAATGAAGGTGAGTGAAACGCTTGAACCCCATCATCTTACCCAATATGCATCTCAGGTGGCGACACAATTCCACTGGTTTTATGGGCAGTGTAGGGTAATTCTAGAAGGTGATGATGAGTTGAGCCACGCACGTGTGGAATTGTGCCGAGCTACTCAGATAGTCTTGAGGAAATATCTTGCACTAATGGCGATTGATGCCCCAGATCACATGTAGTTTGATGCTGAGCGTTTTGCAGCGATACTATATAAATTGGTTGATTAGCGATCCGGCTGTATAGGTAGCGACGGCTGCAATTGATCCAGCAGACAGCATTCTTAGTGCTCCTATCCATACAGTTTTGCCTGAAAAAGCAGATAGCGTGCCTCCTACTAAGGAGAGGAAAATGGCACTCAGGGATATACTTAGAATGAAGGAGTTCTCGTATTCCCTTGCAAAGTAAGGCGCAATTGGCACAAAGGCTCCTAACATGAAGGCAAAAAGAGATCCTGTAGCTGCGCCTAGGGGTGAGCCGAATTGTTCTAAGGATAACCCGTGCTCCTCCTTGAGCATTGTTTCTAATGCGAGATGGTCGTTTGATAGGAGTATTTCTGATGCCGTGACGGCCTGCTGCTGTGAGAGCCCCCGTATTTTGTAGGAGTCTATCAGTTTCGCCTGTTCACCTGTAGGGTTTTCGGCAAGGTGTTGTTTTTCAAGCTGAACTTGTTTTTCATATACGTCGCGCTGTGCCTTCACTGAGACGTATTCACCTGTCGCCATTGATAACGAACCGGCTAAGAGTCCTATAATCCCAGCTATGAGGATTATTTGATAGTCGTTACTTGTTCCTCCAGCTAGTCCCATAACTAGGCAGAAATTCGAGACCAACCCGTCGTTAATCCCCATTATGGATGCCCGTAGGGTTCCACTTCGAGACATCCATAATGGGAAGGTGTTAAGTAGTGTATTTCTGGTGATGGTACTCATTTTAAAATCTCACAAGTATAAAATTACATAGATCTTACACTTCGTCTAGATGTCTGTTTTATCTCCTTATGTGCGTGTGTGATCTCAACGTATGTGTAATGCACAGGAATGTGGCTGCACATACTTGGGCGAGGTAGTTGAGATGATATAAGGAGCGTGCTACACTTTTCTTGTTACTGATTACAGGAAGATATTTGATAAATATGACTAAATCAAGAGTTTTTTCAGGAATGCGTCCTTCTGGCAAACTTCACATTGGGAATTGGTTGGGGGCATTGACCAATATGGTGGACCTGCAAGATGATTACACCTGTATCTATGCCGCAGTTGACGTTCATGCGCTCACTACGGACGATGGAGGGTCTCCTGCTGCACTTAGGGAAAGCGTCCATGAGATGGTGTTGGATTGGCTTGCAGCTGGGATTGATCCGAAAAGAAGCACGGTTTTTGTTCAATCGGCTGTTCCGGAAGTAATGGTACTGCATACACTTCTGAGTATGGTAACCCCTTTAGGATGGCTACTACGAGTTCCAACTTTCAAAGATAAAGTAAGACAGATGGAGGCCACTGAGGAAAGCGTGGGATATGGGCTTGTAGGATATCCAGTATTAATGACCTCCGATATCATTCTATACAAAGCAGATACCGTGCCTGTTGGAGAGGACCAAGTTCCGCATATTGAATTGGCTCGAGAAATTGTCCGGCGATTCAATTTCCGCTATGGAGAAACTTTTCCAGAACCACAAGCGAAATTGACAGAAGTTCCTCTGGTTGTTGGGTTAGATGGGCAGTCAAAAATGAGTAAGACACTTCATAACCATGTTGAATTAGCGATTTCGCCAGAAGAGACGAAAAAGAAACTTCTTTCTGCATTTACTGATCCAGAAAGATTGCGTAAGAGTGACCCTGGAAGACCATGGGTTTGTAACGTGTACGCACTTCATAAGTATTTCACGCCAGGTCAGACGGATGAGATATACCAGCAATGTACTCAGGGGACACGGGGGTGTGTCGATTGCAAAGGTATTTTGGCTGATGGAGTTAACGCAAGACTTGCAGAGTTACGAGAGAGACGCCGAGATCTAGAAAAGCACCCTGACTATGTCCAAGACGTCCTTCTGGATGGAGCTAAGAAAGCAGCTGAGATAGCCAGAGCTACACTAGAAGAAGTGCAAGAAAAAATGGGACTTAGCAGAGCTTCGCTTAAAGGGAGTTAGGCTAGATAAGTGAGTACGAAGTGAAAATTCCCCCTTTGCTTTTATCAACGACTGGTCGTAAGGCGATAGATGTCGTTAGGCAGCTAACTCAAGATGTTACCAAGATCTTTGTTGAAACGATTGATTCTCCTATAGAGACTGAATCCAAAGGGAGGGGGAACGTTGTTACTGAGATTGACTATTTGATCGAAAAACAGTCAATAGAGCTTTTGCAGATTGAATACCCAACCTTTCACATTCTTTCTGAAGAGAAAGGAGAGACGATAGGGTCTGCTGACTACACCTGGATTTTGGACCCGATTGACGGGACAAGGAACTTCGTTTCTGGAATGCCCATATTTTCCTTTACTATTGCATTGATGTATAAGGATCAGGTTGTTCTTGGGGCAACGCTTGATCCCTTTCGTGATGAATTGTTTGTTGCGGAACTTGGTCAAGGGACAACCCTAAATGGGAAGGCTGTTCAGGTTGGTTCCAGCCAAACTGTTCAGGATGGCGTTATATCATCTGATATGGGATATAGCGATGAAAGGGCACACAATGCCCTTAAGCTGATGGTAGATCTTTGGCCTGGCACGCAAAGTATCCGTATATTGGGGTCGGCGGCACTTGCTCTTGCGTATGTTGCGTCAGGACGTTTGGATTTGTATTTCCACCATATGGTGTCCCCCTGGGATACGGCAGCTGGCATTCTACTTGTGAGGGAGGCAGGGGGAACCGTGAGGGATCGGGATGGTAACCAAGGGCGCCCTGAAATCCAGAGTATCATTGCTGGCAATACAGGGATTGTTGAGGATTTTTTGAGGATGTCTGAGGGTAGTAACTGGCGTGTCGGGACATGAATTCACGGGAGCTTTAGTTGATAGATGGCGTTACTCGGTGCTTTACAGCGGTGCAATTTCTCCTGCACGAATTTCCAGAATTGACGTAGCATGATTTGTAACCGGATTGTGTTCATTTGTGGTTAATAGAACTTGGTCATAGTGAGTAAGTTCTTGCATAAGGCTAGTGCGCCTGTGGCGGTCGAGTTCTGAAAACACGTCATCAAGAAGAATAATTGGACGATTTAAAGTAGTAGCTTCAATCAGCCTTGCCTCAGATAAACGGATTGCAATAGCGGCTGTGCGTTGTTCTCCTCGAGAGCTGTGTGGCCCCATTGGTTGTCCTTGATGATAAACTAGAAGGTCATCACGGTGTGGTCCTATATGTGTCGTCCCGAGGGCTATCTGCCTAGGGAGTTCAGTCGAGAGTAGTTCCCTAAAGGTGTCCACGAGGGTATCTTTGGAATTATTAGCTATTGGAACTTTAGTTGAGTATCGAACTTCGACCTTGGAATCATCACTGGCTAAACTTTGGTAAAAGGTTTCTATGGATTCTGAAAGAGTGGAGATGTTTTTAGCACGGAGCCTTAAGATAATTGATCCAGCGGTAGCTAACTGCTGATCCCAAAAGAGTAGTTCTTTGGGTTTTGCGGTTCCTTGCCCAATACGCTTCAGTAGTTGATTCCTCTGCAATAGGACCTTTGTATAGATTGATAGAGCCTTCAGGTACTCCGGGTTGATTTGGCATATTAGAAGATCTAAGAAATGACGCCGGGAAGCTGGTGCTCCAGATATAAGGCTTAAATCATTGGCATCGAACATTACAACGTACATAGAGCCTAAGTATTTGGATGCAGGTTTGCTGATTCCATGTACTGAAAACCGTTTTTGTATTCTTCCTGATGCTTGAGAGAAGGGGGTTTTTAGAGTTGGTTGAATAAGATCGACGGCAACAGATTTAAATTCTTGGTCAGTACTGACAGAAGCCTGAATTTGTGCGGGGAGATTTTCTGCAAAGGCATTCCAATTAATGAGATCTTTGTCTTGAATAGTGCGTTTTGTTCTAGTAGTGGCCAGAAGATGGATTGCCTCTAGCAGGTTTGTTTTCCCCTGTCCATTGTCGCCAGTAAAAATGGACAGGCCGGTATTAAGTTCTAGTGTCAAAGAAGAATAATTCCGGAAATTTCGAAGATGTAAATTTTGTAACCGCACAAGGCACATCCCTTGAAGAAAACCTGCACCTATTGTACCAAATGCTGTACTGCTTGCGAGATGCTGAATATAAGCCTGAAAATTCAGTCTTGGCTAAGGTATAATGGGTAAGAGTAGAATGCGATTCTTGTGCATCAACTAAAGCAGGTATATGCGAATTCTTGTTACAAATGATGATGGGGTGCATGCCCCAGGAATTTGGCATGTAGTACGAGCACTAACTTCTATAGATGATGTTGATGTAGTGGTATGTGCTCCAGATCGTGAACAAAGTGGTGTCGGTACCTCTGTGACACTGCACCATCCTATCAAGGTGAGTGAAGTTACTCCATATGTGGCTGGAATAAAGACATATGCAGTAGAAGGGACTCCATCCGATGCAGTTATTGTTGGGCTTGAGAGTTTGGTTACAGATAAGGTTGATCTAGTAGTTTCTGGCATCAATCAGGGAGCGAATCTTGGCAGGGATATGCTGATTTCAGGTACAGTGGGAGCTGCGCAGCAGGCATATTCCCGGGATATTAATGCTATCGCAATATCTGTGGCTGCCCTGATAGATGTTCCTTATGAGCCCTCTGCCTTTGTGCTTCGTGCAATAGTTCAGCACTTAATTGATGATAGAGCTTACTATTTTATTGCGGGTGACCACTTGCGAGATCATGGCCCATGGCTGATGAATGTGAATCTTCCAAAGAAGAGTCTAGATCAACTAGAGGGGGTTCAGGTTACAAAAGTGGGTAAGGCACTGTATTTGGATCAAGTTGAAGAATCTGATGATGTACGTAGCCGGTATTTTTGGATTACCCGCAGCCGTCCCAGCGAAATGGAGCCAGAGGAAACTACAGATATTGCTGCGATTCGTAAGAACCGCGTATCCATCAATATGATGGAAGTGAGTCACAACATCAGCAAGTTTGAGGTGGGGGTTTATGAGTTGGCTCGCACGGTTCAAGAGAATGTAAACGAAGAGGTGCGATCTATTACAGCTGGGGAAATCCCTCGCTTTGGGAATGATATGTGGGAGAGCAATTCGGTGACCCCTCCATGGATGAATGAAAGAACACGGGCGATAAGAACACTCAGGGGGAGTAATGCTCGAATAATGTGCAGCGATTTGACCCGGACAATTGAGTTTTATCGCAAGTTAGGATTCACTGAGTCGGAACAACCCAAGAAACAATTCAGAAGTGTGAGCGCTGTCGTTCTGGAGCGAGATGGGTTTTCTCTTGAATGTCGATTGATGCGGCATTGGCGGTTGCAGGAAAAGGAAGCCATTGGCGATAGGAAACTGGAAGGGACACGCGTTGTTTTCAGGGTGATGTCGCTTGAAGCCTTGCATGCTACGTTCGAGAAAGCAGGGATTCCTATTTCGTCTGGTATAGAAAAGAACTATCGGGGAAATACTATGGAATTTGAAGTATCTGATCCTGATGATAATAAGATCATATTTCTTCAGGGGATGTTTTCGGCTCAGCGAACCACCGGAATTGGACAGGCAGTGGATAACATACGGCTATCAGAGTTGTGGGCAGTTGCTCCTACGCTTGCTTCTATGACTAAGGCAACGGACGCTTTGATTTCGTTTGGTATAGTGTTCGCGGGGCAGTTATTGGATATGAGCCCGCGTGAGATTTTCCAGATTCCGGGAATAGGCCATTCGAATTATTACGACCTTGAGCTATTATTTCGCCCATTTGATAGGCCTTTGTACCCTGCAAGAGGGGGGGCTCGAGAATACTTTCTTAAGGGCTGGCCAAATTCCTCAATGAGCGATTCCCTTAGGTATTACCTTGAACCTCAGAAAGAGGAGTAAACATGGAATCGCCATCAAATCGATATGCTCAATCTGGGGTTGATACGGACCTAGCTCAAAGTGCATTAGGAGGGTTGTTGTCGTGGGTACAAGGCACACTGACAATTCGTTCAGGGGTTGGTAAACCCTTGATGGGGATAGGGCATTTTGCGAATGTCGTGAGTATTGATGACATCTCAGGTATTGCAATATCTACTGATGGAGTCGGATCCAAGGTGTTGGTTGCGCAACTTGCTGATAGCTATGAAGGTATTGGGTATGACTGTATCGCAGTTAACGTGAATGACGTACTGTGCGTTGGTGCTGAGCCACTCACACTAGTTGATTGTCTGTCCGTACAAAGAGTCCAGCCGGAGATGCTTGAACAGATCGGGAAGGGTCTTTATGAAGGGGCACTACGGGCAAATGTAAACATCGTTGGCGGTGAACTTGCTCAACTTCCGGAGATAGTTCAGGGCTCAAGGGACGGGTACGGGTTCGATGTTGTTGGTACTTGTATTGGTAGTGTGAAAATAGATAAGGTTATTGATGGGAAAGATCTTTCCGATGGTGATGTTGTGGTCGGCCTTGCCAGTAGTGGGCTTCACAGTAATGGATTTACCTTAGCCCGGGAAATTCTTTCAGGAAGATATGGCTACGAGATTGACACTTTTATTCCGGAATTAGGCAAATCATTAGCAGAAGAACTTTTAACCCCTACACATATCTACGTTCCAGAGATTCTCGGTTTGTTAGAGGCCGAGGTTCCAGTTAAGGCCCTAGCCCATATATCTGGTGATGGCTTGCTGAATCTTACGCGTGTCCTTGCTGATGTCGGGTTTGTTATTGATCAGTTACCCAGGCCGCTACCAATATTTGAACTTATACAGCAAACACTAGATGTTCCACTAGATGAGATGTACGAAGTATTCAATATGGGAATTGGGTTTTGCGTGGTGGTTCCCCTTGAAAATGCGCAGCAAGTTATTGAGATAGTGGGGCAGAATGGATCTCCGGCACAAGTCATTGGCCACGTTGTGGCTGATGCTGAACGGCGTGTATGGTTACCAGAACAAGGCCTTGTAGGCGATGGTGGAAGATTTTACAAAAGCGACTAAACGAAATCTTCCACCATCACCCGTGAGCATGTTTTAGTATGTATACCAGCCGCTTCCTGTTTTCCTACCTAGTTGGCCTGCAGTAACCATTTGTTGTAATAAGCCGCTCGGTCTATATTTTGGATCTCCTGTATGTTTAAAGACGGTTGTGATTTCGTGAAGAGTTATGTCTAGCCCGATAAGATCCATTAATTGAAAAGGTCCCATAGGGTGATTCAGGCCAGACCGTACACACTCGTCAATGTCTTCTTTAGTTGCGACACCTTCTTGTAGCAGGAAGGATGCTTCGTTCAAAAACGGAGCGATAAGTCGATTAACAACAAATCCAGCGGTGTCATTGACTGTAACTGGTTTCTTGTTAAGCGCCAGAGATAAATCAGTTACAATTTTTACTGCTTCATCGCTTGTATGATACCCCCTAATAACCTCTACTAAATTCATTGCATAAGGAGGGTTAAAGAAGTGCATACCCACGATCCTCTCGGGGTGTTGTACTGTCGCACCTAACTCTGTGATAGGGATAGTGGAGGTATTCGATGCTAAGATTGTAGTCACTGGGACCAATGACTCTAATTGCTTTAGAATATCACCCTTTGCTTCAAGTTCTTCCCAGATGTTTTCAATGATTAGGTCACATTCCGCTACAGAAGAAATAGAAACTGAAGTAGTTATATTTGCGATAGCAGTATTCATTACTTCGTCCGTAATGAATCCACGCGAAACAGATCGCTCAAGGGCAGTTTTGATACGAGTAACAGCAGCTGACAATTGAGCTTCAGTGAGGTCAACCATGGTGATGGAATAACCCGCTTGTGCTACTATTTGAGCGATGCCGGCTCCCATGATTCCCGAGCCAATTATACCGATATTCTTGGTCATATCCTTCTCCTTATATTTTGATACCATGGGTATGTGGGTACTTGATACAGCTTGATCCTTAAAGTGCAAATGGTTCAATATTGTATAGTTCGGGAGTTTTGCCGGTTGCCCACTCTATTGCCTCTGACGTGATAAAGAGCGACCCAGTTACTATGATTGCGTCAGTTTTTCCGGCGGATTCTACCGCAATGGTCAATGCAGTTGCCACTGAGTCTGTTTCAATGCATTGTTGGGGAAGTTGGGCAAAAAACTCTCGAATTTCTCGAGCAGAAAATGCTTTCGGGTGTCTGCTGCTAGTCGTATAGACTCTTTGAGGATTCATAAGATTGAGTTCTTTAATAATGCTAGTTGCATCTTTGTCAATTCCACAACCGAATATCAAAGTAATGTCACGACCATCAACGTATTGAAGCACCGTCTCTCTTAAACGTTTTGCTGAATCCACGTTATGTGCGCCATCTGTTATGACCAACGGATGCTTCTTGATAACTTGAAATCTTCCAGCCCAGTGAACCTCAGCTAACCCTTGGTATTTAGCCTTTTGGGAGATCTTATGTTCAGGTGTAGATACGATATCAATCGTTTTCAATGAAACAATTGCGTTCTCGACTTGGTGGTTTCCAAGAAGCGGAGTTCGATATATAGGATTATCTCTCGTATTGATTATCTGAAAAGCCTGTACTTCAAGATTTTGTTCAATGATCTCGACAGTGGTTTCGTTGCTAGGAACACTTAATAATGAACCTGTCTCTAAGCATCGCTGTTCGAGCACTTTCATTGCTTCGACGGATTGGGCTGAGGATACTACAGGAACTTTGGGTTTGATGATTCCTGCTTTTTCTTGGGCAATTTCTTGCAGTGAATCTCCCAAGATTTTTGTGTGATCCAAACTAAGAGAGGTGATAACAGATACGAGTGGAGAAGGAATGATGTTAGTGGCATCTAACTTTCCACCTAACCCTGTTTCCAAAACTTGAAAATCTACGCTTTCTTCAAAAAACAGTATGAAAGCCATTGCCACCAATGTTTCAAATACTGTCGTGATATCATTAGGAGTATGGCTTTCCATTTTGTGAATTTCATAGTTCACTTTTTCGTAATATGCTCCGAATGTCTCTTTGTTTATAGGGGTAAGTCCGATACGAATGCGTTCGCGGAATTCATGAATATGCGGGGAGGTAAAAAGGCCGACCTTGTATCCTGCTGCACTTAAAATAGAGGTAATCATTGCAGCCGTACTACCTTTCCCGTTTGTACCTGCAATGTGAATAGTAGGTATAGTATTTTGAGGATTTCCTAGACGTGCCATTAAGGCTCTGATGCGGTCTAGGTTATAGAATCTTCGTGTAGCTTGTCGCTCTTGGGGGCCAAGTTCAGAATTGGGTAATGATAATAATTGATGGAGCGCGAGATCGTAATCCAAAATTCCTCCAGAGTTCCTAACTGTTTGAGTTACGTATAGTGATACTTCCGTGAGTATGAAAGCCCTTCTTTAGCTTGCACATTATAAGGCTTGATATCTGAATCGGATAGAGTTAGCATCGATCCACTGCTAAGGAGTAGTAGCAGAAAGTGTGGTCACTTGGTTTGTGGCAGTAATGATTGATTTACCATAGTTGTGAGGAGAATTTGATGACCATTGACTTGTTAGGCAATGTATTGCCGGACAGCAGTGTTGCGAATGCTTCCGGGCATCTTGAAATAGGTGGGGTGGATACGGTGCGTCTAATAGAAGAATTTGGGACACCCCTCTATGTTTATGACGAGGCTACTCTCAGGGCACGGTGTAGGGAATTTGTTCAGGAATTTTCGAACGTTTACACAAATGTGGAGGTTGCTTATGCGAGTAAGGCGCTCCTTTCACTGTGGATGGCAAGTATAATCAAGGAAGAAGGTCTCAGTTTGGATGTAGTGTCTGCTGGGGAACTTGCACTTGCGCAAGAAATTCAATTTCCCCCAGATAAGGTGTATTTTCATGGGAACAATAAGACACCAGACGAATTGCGGGAGGCTGTGCGGTATCGAATTGGGTATGTGGTTGTGGACAATTTATATGAGCTAGGTGTCCTAGAAAATATTTGCAAAAGTGAGGGTGTGACTCAGAACATTTTGCTCAGAGTAACTCCGGGGTTTGATGTTCATACCCATGCATACACTGCCACTGGGGTCCTTGATAGTAAATTTGGGGCCCAGATCGTGACCGGGATGGCTCGGCAATTACTAGGGCAAGCATTAAAAGCGCAGCACGTGAATGTCAAAGGGATACATTTCCACTTGGGTTCTCCTATTCCTGAGTTGCAAGATTACGTTAAGGGAATTGATATAGTGCTTGATTTTGTAGCAGAGGCAGTTACGGAAGGCTTGAGCCTGGATGTGTTGAATGTCGGTGGAGGGTTCGCAATCCCCTATATGCGGACTGATATCGTCCCTACCGTTAGAGAATATGCTGTCACTATTGCAACGGGAGTATTAGAAGGATGCAAGAATCGAGGAATTGAATTGCCACATTTGGTCATTGAACCAGGTAGGTCCATTGTGGGAACAGCAGGCGTTGCATTCTATACAGTTGGTAGTGTTAAGGAAATTCCAGGTATACGGGTGTATTGCGCAGTTGATGGCGGTATGGGAGATAATATACGTCCGGCACTGTATGGGGCTTCCTATGAGGCTATACTTGCTAATAAGGCTGTGGTCGAGGCAACTTCCATTGTGACTATTGTTGGGAAGTATTGTGAATCGGGAGATATCCTAGTGCGTGATATTAAATTGCCACCTGTATCGGCAGGTGATATCTTGGCTGTTCCGGTTTCTGGCGCATACTGTCTATCAATGAGTAGCAATTACAATATGGCCTTGCACCCTGCTGTTGTATTGGTTGATAGCGAAGGATCGAGAATGGTTCGACGAAGACAGACTTTTCATGATTTGATCGCCGCAGAACGAGAAACGCTAATTCACTGACAATTAAAGAGGGAACAGTAGTGTGGGGAATTATCGGCAATGAATTTGAAGTCGGATTGTTGCATAGCAGCATTATCGCAGGGCGATGGGCTCATGCTTATCTTATCGTAGGGCCTGAATTTTCTGGCAAGCGTATCTTGGCAAAACAGCTAGCAAAAGCATTGAATTGCCTTAGTAATGAAAAGCCATGCGATGTGTGTTCCCAATGTTTGAGGATTAGTGATGACAAGCAGGTGGATGTCATCACTTTGGATATCCAAAAAGAGGCCCAGTCTGCCATTGAAGACTCTAATCAGCTTGCAATATTACGAGATATAGTAAGATTTTTAGGACTAACCCCGGTGGAGGGAGCAGTCCGTGTTGTTATTCTAGAGAATGCTGACCGGATCAGCATTGAGGCTCAAAATAGTTGTCTCAAATTACTTGAAGAACCCCCACAAGATGTTGTACTTATATTGTTAGCAACTCATCCTCAATCTTTGTTGAGGACACTCAAATCTAGATGTCAGTTATTGAATTTAGGCCCTGTTTCGTTCCAATCAATGATGAGTTACCTTGTAGATGTGAAACAGCTTTCTGCAGAGTCTGCGGTTGTGATTGCTGGATCTGCAAGAGGACTGACTAGGCTTGCTGATTTTCTTATATCAAATGACGATTGGTGGGGAGAATTAGATAGCAAGTTTGTACAGTTTGTGGAGTTGCTGGATGCGTCAATCCCTGAAAGGCTGAGAATGATTCCCCTTCTTGAACAAGGATCAGGAAGATCCAAAGATGAGATCATTCAAGTGTTGCGACTGTGGATGGTATGGTATCGGGATATGTTAATGATTGAATATGGCTTAATAGACGGAGTTCTGCATTCGCAATTCAAGGATAAGATGGAAGAGTTAACCCTACGCCTGCCCCCTACTGTCCTTGCAGATTGTATTCACCGTGTGAACGCCACAATACGTAATATAAAGATGAATGCCAATATGCGATTATCTTTGGAACGATTGGTTCTGGAGTTATAGTAATCAAGGGCGTTGTTGGCAGATCATAGTGCTCAAATTTTATATATAATGCCCAAATAGATAACGAGGAAGGAGATAACACTGCAGTGGGGTCTAGTCCCGTTAGCGTAAGTGTAGTTTTACCAGTTCTAAATGAGGAAAAGATACTAAGAGCTTCTGTTGAGATATTGAGACAGTTTTTGATAGATCATTTCCTCTACGACTCGATGATCGTTATCGCTGATAATGGGTCTACTGATCAAACTTTGAATATCGCTCAGCAGTTGATGTCTGAATACGAAAACATCACTACATTGTACCTGTCGCAACGGGGTAGAGGTAGAGCATTAAAGCAGGCGTGGATTGGGAATGAAGCAGATGTACTGGTATATATGGATATTGATCTGTCCACTAGCCTTGAATCACTGACATCGTTGGTCGATGCAATTGTGCAAGATGGATTTGATCTTGCTGTGGGATCGCGGTTATTACCAAACTCTAAGGTGGTTGGCAGATCTGTGAAGAGAGAAGTTCTCTCCCGGGGCTACGTTTTTTTTATAAAGTGTCTGTTTGGGTCAGGGATAACAGATGCACAATGTGGGTTTAAAGCTATTTCTAATGAGGCAGCACATAAGCTTATGCCGTTGATTGAGGATAATGCTTGGTTTTTTGACACGGAATTATTACTTCTTGCTGAAAGATTTGGTTTTACACGAAAGGATATTCCGATAGTATGGACTGATGATCCGGATACTAGGGTAAGAATTGTACAGACAGTGACTGAAGATCTTAAAGGGTTAGTGCGGTTGAGATTCGGGAACCAACCACAACTTTAGTGATGAATAGCGCATCAACTAGGCTGAGAATTTCCATAAGCGTGAGAAGCGCATGTAGAATTTGATTTGGAGGTATAATCACATGTCTAAAACACTGTTGGTGATAGATATGCTCGTTGGTTTTTTGGAACCAGGCAGGCCTCTTTATGTTGGGAATGAAGCCGCACAGATCGTTTCGCAAGTTGAAAATTTAATACTCATGGAAAAATCTAGAGGCACAAATATTGTTTTCATATGTGATGCGCATGAACCAGACGATCTGGAATTTCAGATGTTTCCTGAACATTGTCTGAGGGGAACGGAAGAAGCCAAGGTTATAGCCCAACTAGCTTTATATGCTGATAATATACTGGAGAAGCGGCGCTATAGCGCATTTTTTGAAACAGACCTCGCAGATCGTTTGAATACTTGGGATACTCATGAGTTGATGTTAGCTGGAGTCTGTACGGATATTTGTGTTATGCACACTGCAGCCGATGCGCGTAATCGAGATTTCGCTGTTGAGATAATCGCGAGTACAGTTGCTTCTTTCGATAAAACGGCTCACAATTATGCGCTTGAACATATGAGGAATATTCTTGGGGTGGGCATCATTGATGAATAGATTACTTTTATTTATGAGGAGTTTCCATGAGCAATCCTGATTTTGGTATAAGTCCTTCCATAATTCATGGGGATACCGCTGATGTGTATTTTCACAGGAGTATGGAAGTTCTGCGACAAGAAAATATGAATCCAACTGTAGTGATGGAATTTTTCGCTAGTAGATCTGGGATTCTTTGTGGTTTAGAGGAAGTTAAAGTTCTTTTGCATAAAGTGTTGCCTGAAGAAAACACAGAGGTATGGGCCTTGAATGAGGGGAATACGATCGACAGAAAAGAAGTTGTTTTAAGGATAAAGGCAAGGTATGTACCCTTAGGCCTGTATGAAACAGCTATATGCGGGATGTTGGCATCCTCAACTGGTTGGGCTACTGCAGCAGATGAGATCGTTCAAGCTGCTGGGGGGCCACCGGAAAAAGGGGGCATACCAGTTGTGTCTTTTGGGGCACGGCATGTGCACCCAAACGTTGCTGCAATTGCAGATTATGCAGCAGTAACAGGAGGGTGTGTTTCCTGCTCAACTAATTTAGGGGCTAAACTTGCCGAAGTCAGCGCCACGGGAACTATGCCACACGCCTTGGTCCTGATATTTGGTGATACGGTGAGAGCTATGCAAGCTTTTGATAAGCATATGCCTTTTGAGGTTCCGAGAATATCGCTGGTTGATACGTTTAAGGATGAGGCGGAGGAATCTTTGATGGTTGCTCGTGCCTTGCGAGATAGGCTCAGAGGTGTTCGTTTAGATACTCCTGCGGAGAGGGGAGGAGTTACTCCTGAATTAGTACGTGAAATACGGTCCCGTTTGGATTTGGAAGGATTTAATCATGTCAATATATGGGTTAGTGGAGGGTTGAATCCAGAGCGTATTGTTCAATTTAAAGAATTAGGGAGTCAGGTTACAGGGTTCGGCGTTGGGTCGTATATTTCGGGTGCTCCCCCAAATGATTTTACGGCGGACATACATGAGGTGGATGGAAAACCGATAGCAAAAAGGGGACGGATACCAGGAGTGACTATAAACCCCCGGTTGAATAGAATCCAATAACTCTTTACCTGGTCCGTGTAAATTCTGCTACAAGTATGTTAGTACTGGTGTCAGTAATACGGGCCCATTCTGCTATCCGGTGGCCTACTATCCAGACGATTCCCTTTGAAGTGAGAAGCAGAGGAATTTCATCTCGTTCACGCTGAGGGATGTGTTGGTCGACAAAAAAATCCTGTAACCTTTTTTCTTCAATCATACCCATTGGTTGGAACCGATCTCCTTGTAGCCTTCCCCGAACGTAGAATTCATTCCCCATACTTTCTATATCTAAAGATGCTAAGAAAGTATTTTCAGTGGTTGGGACAGTTCGTTCCATCCAATCCTCAAGGTGCATAACGTAGGATTCAATTTTCCATCCTGGGATCATATTAACGCCTGGAATTTTCAGTCGATGAGTGCCTGAAATTTTTTGTTCGCGGTTTTCTGGCACACTCAGAGAAAATGTTCCAGTAGAATGTGTAGTGGTGAATTCAATTTGTCCAGGTAGACGCAACTGACGTCCAGCTCCGCCTGCCAGTAGTTGGCGCATATCTCCAATGTGTTTTTGGGAGATCATGGTATCTGGGGGGGCGATGATGCCGTAGGCGCGCTTTATTATTGCAGCTTGGATCGCGGAGTGTTCACTGGTAAAAGCTTTCTTGTTTATTATTATGTTCTGAGTGGATTCTTCTACGACATTAGTCCATATATTTTTTACGTGTTCTTCCAGAAACTCTGTGGCGTCATGAGAGGCACGAGATAATCGTCGTAACGATTCGTTTATAGCAGGGTTGTATTGCGAGAGTAAAGGGAGAAGTTCGTTGCGAATTCGGTTTCTTAGAAATATGTTTGACTGATTAGTTGAATCAATACGCGGGATTATATCGATGCTCTTGCAGTAATCCAAGATTGAAATCTTGTCGACTTCTATGAGGGGTCGCACTAACTGCACCCTAGAGTCAGCTAGCGGCAGTGCGCTGATAAGTTGCATGCCAACTAGTCCAGATAATCCGGCTCCTCTGATCAAATGAAGTAAAACAGTTTCAGCTTGATCATCGGCAGTATGTCCTACTACTACATGGTTAATTTTCAGTTCTTTCGCTAGATCCTCGAAAAACTGATAACGTGCAGTCCTGAGGAATTGCTCTGATATGGACTTGGGTCTTGGGGTCCCCTCTGGGTAGTCTAGGGTTCGGGTAAAGACAGGGATCTTAAGTTTTGACGCTTGTTCTCGAACGAATCGAAGATCGTCCATGCCTTCAGTTTGCCTGATGCCGTGGTTAAGATGAGCTATAGTTAAATCAAGAGAGAGTGGTTTTCGAAGTCGCCATAGTATGTGAAGCAATGCTATGGAATCGGATCCACCCGAGACCCCAATAAGCAGTGAAGTGCGCGGCTTTATGCCGGCATCTTTTAGTGCCTTTTCAGTGTGGCGGATTAGTCGACGTTCCACAAACGGTTCAGGTTTTGTTGCCATCAGTTAGCCCTCAGTGCGTGAAATTAACTTGCTATGAACCTAGGGAGACACGATGGACTGAAGTTTATAGCATTTTACAAATAAATGTGTCAGTGCCCTTGCGCGGCTGATGCAACTGTCACTGTGAGTGCTTCAATTTTAACGTTAGATACTTCAGATATAATGAACGTAACTTTATTGTAAGAGATTTGCTCGCCTTTGTAGGGTATCCGTCCAATCAGGTGGAGTAGGAAACCGGCAAGGGTCTCATAGTCTCCTTCGGGAAGACCTAAATTAAGTTCTTCATTAGCTTCTTCTAGTCGAATGCTTGCATCCACCGCAAAAGTATAGTCATCTATAGGGGTGACTTCAGGTACAAGTGGAATTCCTTCTTCTCCGCCTCTTCCAACTATTTCCTCTGTTAGGCGCTTAAGGGTTACTAATCCCGCTGTTCCCCCATATTCGTCAATTAAAATGGCCATCTGGTGACCTGCCTGTTGTAATTCAGAAACAAGATGGGAGACTCGTTTGGTTTCTGGCACGAAATAGGCTTGTCTAAATACTCCTGACACTGCGTCGGTATATGCAATTTCATTATTGGCTATTGCTTTCATTATGTCCTTGATTGACAGCAACCCAATAACATTGTCCATGTCGGTTTCATAAACTGGGAAGCGAGTATGGGTATGCTTGGAGTAGAGATCAAGAAACTGCCGCAGTTTTGTACCCTTTTCTACCCAGACGATTTCAGTCCGTGGGGTCATGACTTCATGCACTTGGCGATCCCCAAATTCAAAGACCTTTTCTAACATTTCAGCTTCGGACTGCTCCACAGCTCCTTCTTGACGGCCTAAGGAAATTACAAGTCTGATATCTTCTTCAGAAACTGTGGAACTCTCTGAAGGGTTTCCGATGATTTTTTGGACAGCAGTGGCAAAAACCTGAATTAACAATATCAATGGGCGAAGGGCAATTTCAAAAACCCTGAGCGGGCGCCAGTAAAATAAAGCCAATTTCAATGGGTAGGTTGTAGCAATGGTTTTCGGGATAATTTCTCCAAATATAAGAAGCAAGATTGTAACGGCTACGGTTGCCGCTATAATTCCAATTTCTTCATTGTCAAAAAGGTTAAGGCTCAGGGCAGTTCCCAATGCAGCAGCAGCGGTGTTGAAGGCATTGTTACCTAAAAGTACTGTTGAGAGAAGCCGGCCTGGTCTTTCTGCGTAGTCTTGTATTTTTTTTGCTCCTTTTGTATTTGTAGATACCATATGTCGCAAGCGGACCCTATCAAGATATAGGAAAGCTGCTTCAGAGCTCGAGAAGAAAGCGGACAAAAAGAGACACAGAATAAGCAATGCGATTGGTAAATATAATGGAAGCTCTTCCATGGATTAGCTCCTTGAGTTTTGTTCCGATGGTGGATTGGATTGTGCAGTAGATAATATTAGCATATTGTACCTATTCATAATTTACGTAAGCTTCGTAGTTTCATTAGCTTGAAGAACTCGCGAGAATAGTGATATCAATAAGTTCTTTAAATACTTTGGTCACGTACCCTTGTTTTTCCCCAGGATCAAGTTTTGATATGTTGCCAGTTCGGTTACTTTGCACAGATTTTTTCAAATCCTTGAGGAGGCTATGTGTTGCTATCTCAGATCTATGGAGTAGGAGTCTTTGCCCTGACGCTATCGAAATTGTGGTATGTCTCAGGGGGGCGAATTCTATAGTCGGTAATTTGATAGGATTGGCCCTTGATTCAAGTAGCATTTGAGATAAGAGTTGTGATTGGGGTTTTTCTCTACTTATCAGTACCCATTTGTTGGTTAACGGGCGTTTATTGAACCAGAGTAGTGGATCTCGAAGAGATGCTACTTCGCCAAAGCAGTGCTGAAAGAGTAGTCACAATTCTCTCTTGCTTGTACGTCAACTTCAAGGAACAGTTCTGTATGTAAGCATCCTAGTTGTAGAGTACACTGCACATCTAGTCCATGGCTGATATATCTACAACGGAGTAAGTATATTGAGATAAAATTCACCCACAGTATCGATGTTCTGATACTATTGTACAGTGTTTGATTCCCTTATCTTATAAAGAAAAGCTAGGTTCATTCTCTGAGATTTGAAATTTGACTGAAAAGCTTAACGAGAAAACACAATCCGAAGCTAGCCCCGGTGTCATTTCGCGTACATTTTTGGCATTGCAGTTTCGCAATTATCGATTCTTATGGCTAGGAGAGATGGGGCATGCAGGAGGGTTGTGGTTGGAGATGATTGCTCGACCACTGTTAGTTCTTGATTTAGTTTCTGATGCTAGAGCTGCGGCACTACATCTTGGGTTAGTAATAGCAGCACGTACAGTCCCGTCAGTGGTTTTGGGCCTAGTTGCAGGTGTTGTGGTGGATACATTTGACCGCAAGAAAGTGTTGCTTTGCGCCAAAGGTTTTGCGTTCTTCGGGGCTCTGTTATTTTCCATTATTATCCTATTTGACCAAGTGGTTTTATGGCATGTCTATGTATTTAGTATTATCCGTGGCAGTTCAATGGCTTTTGATCAACCAGCACGGCGGGCGCTGATCCCAAATATTTTGCCGAATCACCTTGTGACAAATGGGTTGGCTCTTAGTACTGGTACCGTGCAGGTAATGCGAATACTTGGAGCTGCAGGGGCAGGTCTTTTAACCGCCTTCTTTGGGAGTGGTATAACTTTTATGGTAAGTGCTGCGCTTTATGGCTTTGCATTTCTTTCCACTGCATATATTCATTTGCCTAAGATTGAGCTGGAGCCATCTAGAGATGTAGGGAGTATGGCTAGAAACCTTGTTTTGGGATTGCAATTTGCGTGGCAGAACACAGCAATTCGTAGCGTGATGTTGTTGTCGTTCGTTTATTTCCTCTTTGCTTTATCTTTTATGCAGGTTTTCGCCCCCTTGTTTGCAAAACAAGTATTAGGGCTAGGGGATGAGGGGTTTGGATATATGATGTCTGTCAGTGGGATTGGGGGGATTTGTGGGGCGTTGGTAGTTGCAAGTCTAAGTCCGGATCACAAGCGGGGGTTAATACTAGTAGTGTCATTTATTGCATTTGGAACCACTCTGGTTTTGTTTTCTGCCAGTACCTACGTGTGGGTGTTTCTTGTTTATCCCATAATTGCGATTCTCGGTTTTGGGCAGTCCTCAATTATGCCCTTATTGACTACAGTGTTGTTGCAATCTGCGCCTGAGAATATGCGTGGTCGAGTCATGAGTTTAATGTCCTTGGATCGAGCCATGATGTCTGTTGGAAGTATAATCGCTGGCCTTCTAGCAGCGAAAGCAGGTGCTCAGATAGCGCAGATAATATGTGGGTTGGCTTGTGTGGGGGTCGCTTCGATGTTTCTGTTGTATAAGCCTGTAAGGACTTTGGACTAGGGATTCATATGTGTTCTATTCATGATTACGCTGGTAGAACTCCTGAAGTGTGAATGTATGGTTTTGAGTTCCTGTTGTCTCCACACAGAAGGAGGCACAGGTTGCTCCCATTTTTGCAGATTCAATTGTTGAGCTTCCAGTAGTAAGCCCTTTGAGTAGGCCGGCTCGGTAGGCATCGCCGGCACCAGTTGGGTCGATGGCTGATTCCACCGCTGACGCCTTAATTGAGAGTTGTTTAGCGTGACTAATCAACATGGATCCGGATGCTCCTTGGGTAACAATGATTTGGTTCGTCAGTTGCAAAAGGTCCTCTGTTGATTTTTGAGTCTTTGTTTTTATCATTTCAAATTCATATGCATTACATATTAGGAGAAATGCCTCGTTTATACATTCCAATAATTCCTCTTGGGGGATGGCGGGGATTTGTTGTCCTGGGTCAAAAATATATGGTGTTTGGGATTGCTTGTAATGTGTAGCTAAGTTAGACATTTCTACAATGTTGCCAGGAGAAACTATAGCAAAAGTTTCGTTAGGGTTAAAAGTGGTAGGCGTCATTGCGGATGGATACTCCATAGATCCAGGATAAAAGAAGGAAATTTGATTGCCGCTTACATCTGTAGAGATATAAGCAGTGGCTGTATACGTAGATTGATTGATAGTCAGATTTTCCGTTCTAATACCATTCTTGGAAAGCCAATCTAGGTATTGAGCGCAGTCCTTACCTAGGCTTGCAATCAGAGTTGGCTGTTCGCCTAGAAGGGCTAGGTTATAAGCTATATTGCCTGCAGTTCCACCAAACTGCCGGGATAGGTCGTTAACTAAAAAGGATACATTCAAATCATCTGATTCCTTGATGAAGATGTGATCTTTGAATTCTCCGGAATAACGCATTATTTGGTCGTAGGCAAGAGATCCAGAAACCGCTATATTCATCATTGCTCCTTTTCGCTATGATTATGCACTTGGCTGTTATGTTTGATGACGAAAACGGTAGTACTATGATACTCTGATAGACTGAACCAGAGTGGGGCTTTTGTCAAAGAGGCGTATGCTAATGGGAGTTAGTGTACTGTTATACTAATGACTAGAAGATGCATGGTTATAGATAAGTATAGTTTCAATTTTCTTGAGCGATGACTTCAATAAAAGTAGATACCGAAAATACTGTGATTGGCGTGAGTTGATTGAGGAGCAGAAAGGAGAAATAGTATGCCTAGAAAAGAACCAGGTGAACCTTATCAGAGAATTTCGCTTGAAGAGGCTGTTGTTATGAGAGACGCAGGATCAGTTGTGGTTGATGTGAGGCGTCCCGATGAATATGCAAGTGGGCATGTGGCAAATGCAATATTAATGCCTGTTGATGATGTGCTTGGGCGTCTGTCTGAGTTACCAGAGGAAGGGAATTTACTCTTCATATGTGCTGCAGGGGTTCGTAGTGGTTTAGCTTGTGAAATGGCTGCAGCGATGGGTATTGAAGGAGATCGCCTTTACAGTATAGATGCTGGCACAGGTCCTTGGATTGAAGCTGGATTACCGACGGAATATTAATTAGCAGTGAACCCGGAAGTTTGATTTTTTTGAATGGAGGAGATACGTTGAGTCAAGTAGCCAGTGATATAAAAGATATAGGGTTGGCTCCACAGGGGGCACAAAGGATATTGTGGGCAGCTCGAGATATGAATGTACTCGGCTCCATTACAGAGAGGTTTGAACGTGAGAAACCCTTGGCAGGAATACGTATAGCTGCGTGTCTTCACGTTACATCTGAGACAGCCAACTTAGCCATAGCTTTGAGCAAGGGCGGAGCTGAGGTGACGCTTTGTGCCAGTAATCCATTGAGCACTCAAGATGAAGTTGCGGCATCTTTGGTAGCGGATCATGGTATCTCAGTCTATGCAATCAATGGGGAAGATAACGATACATATTACAGGCATATAAATACTTCTTTGGATGTTTCTCCTCATATTACTATGGATGATGGGGCTGATTTAGTGGCTACCCTGCATCGGGATCGTAGGGAGTTGTTATCTACAATTATAGGTGGCACAGAAGAGACAACAACTGGGGTGGTTAGGTTGCGTAGCCTAGCTGATCAAGGCAAACTTGAATACCCAATAATTGCGGTGAACGAAGCAGATACTAAGCACATGTTTGATAATCGCTACGGCACAGGACAAAGCACCTTAGATGGAATAACTAGAGCTACTAATTTACTATGGGCCGGTCGTCGGGTAGTTGTCGTTGGGTATGGGTGGTGTGGTAGAGGGGTGGCAATGAGGGCACGGGGTATGGGTGCAAACGTGACTGTGACCGAAATTGACCCAATCCGAGCGCTAGAGGCAGTTATGGATGGATTCCATGTTATGTCAATTGGGGCAGCCTCAGAAATTGGTGATGTCTTCATCACAGTTACTGGGAACATTCATACTATCGACCAAGAGCATATGGAAAAAATGAAAGATGGAGCAATAATAGCCAACAGTGGTCATTTCAATGTTGAGATTAATTTGGCTGCGTTGGACATTATAGCTGTGCAGAAACGTTCTGTACGGCCATTCGTTGAGGAATATTCGCTTTCTAATGGTCGAAAGATCAACGTTCTGGGAGAAGGACGGCTTATTAATTTAGCAGCTGCGGAAGGACATCCTTCAAGCGTTATGGATATGAGTTTTGCAAATCAGGCTTTAAGTGCGGAATACATTAAATCTGTTTCAGACGATATGGATGTAAAAGTTTATTCTGTCCCTACTGCGATCGATCGCGAGGTAGGAAGGTTGAAATTAATGTCCATGGATATTGAAATAGATACGCCGACGGATGAACAAAATAAATACATGAACAGCTGGGAAATTGGCACCTAGGTATAATAGAAAAAATACTCAGGGTATAAATGATATGTGAGGGAATGAATATGGTAAATAGTTTTAGTGGCTCTAAAAGCTATCTGTTGACGTCTGAGTCAGTTACTGCTGGTCATCCTGATAAGTTGTGCGATCAAATTTCTGATGCAGTGTTGGATGCGATTCTGGCTAGAGATCCTGAGGCAAGGGTTGCATGTGAAACTGCGGTGACTACTGGTTTGGTAGTTGTTATGGGAGAAATTAGTACCGGAACGTACGTCGATATGCCATCTGTCATCCGGGAGACGATTCGAGATGTGGGATATACTCAGGCGGAACATGGGATAGATGGGCGTACGTGTGGAGTGATTCTGTCAATTCAAGAGCAGTCCCGGGATATTGCTATTGGAGTAGATATTTCTGGTGAAGTTCGTGCTGGTGATGCGGGGACTAATCACGAAGCTGATGTTGAATCAACTGGAGCTGGGGATCAAGGAATGATGGTTGGTTTCGCGTGTAATGAAACACAAGAGTTGATGCCACTCCCTCTTTCGCTGAGCCACCAGTTAGTTAAGCAGTTAGATATGATAAGAAAAGAAGGTGTTTTGCCATACTTGCGCCCTGATGGAAAATCACAAGTCACCGTTGAGTATTCATATGGAGTTCCGCTAAGGATTCATACGGTGGTAGTGAGTGCCCAACATGACCCTGAAGTCAGCCATGATGTTATTGAAAGAGATATGATTAGTCATGTAATCAATGAAATATTGCCTAATCAGCTAGTCGATTCAGAAACTAAGATATATGTTAATCCGACGGGAAGATTCGTTACTGGCGGGCCGATGGCAGATACTGGGTTGACCGGGAGGAAGATTCTCGTTGATACCTATGGTGGTATTGCAAGGCATGGTGGGGGAGCGTTCTCTGGCAAAGACCCAACTAAGGTGGACCGATCAGCTGCCTACGCTGCTCGATACGTTGCAAAAAATATAGTAGCAGCGGGTCTGGCAGATCGTTTGGAATTGCAAGTTTCCTACGCTATAGGCAGAGCACACCCTGTTTCCGTTTCTGTTGAATCATTTGGGACAAACAAAGTATCGGATGAACTCATTTCTCAGTTGATTGAGAAACATTTCGACTTGCGCCCAGGGGCGATTATTAAGGATTTAGATCTCAAGAGGCCAATTTATAAAGCTACAGCGGTGTACGGGCACTTTGGCCGAGAGGATCTTGATGTGCCTTGGGAAAGAACTGATAAGGCAGATATTCTTCGTTCGGAAGCAGGCTTGTAATTTCAAGGAATTGATGTGCAGAGTGTAGAAGTGTTGACTTAGTGAGATCCACTGTTTATGCAGCAGATAACATACTCTAAGAGATGTGTGCCATATGAAAGCGTTGATTCTCGCGGGTGGTATAGGTAGCAGACTTAGGCCACTCACGTATAACTTACCTAAACCTATGATTCCTATTTTTGAGAGACCTTTCTTATATTGGATGCTTAGAGGGCTCGCCGACAGCGGAATTACTGAAGCTATTTTAGCGGTGAATTACCTTCCAAATACTATCGTGTCGTATTTTGAAGAACATGATGTTGGATTAAAACTCACTTGTGTTTTGGAAGATAGACCTCTTGGTACCGCAGGTGCTGTACGTAATGCAACTGCGTTTCTTGAAGATGATAAATTCTTGGTTTGCAACGGTGATATTTTCACTCACCTTGATGTGGATCAGTTAATCCATTTTCATGAGTCTAAGAATGCATCCCTTACCATAGTGGGAACGTCAGTTGAGAATCCGTCTGCATATGGGGTTTTGGAAACAAATGCAGCGGATCAGATAGAAAGATTTGTTGAGAAACCAAGTATAGGAGAAATTCGATCTTCATGGATAAATGCAGGCACATATTTAGTGAATCATGAAGTCCTTGATGAAATACCAATGGGATCTTTCCAGATGTTTGAAACTGAAATTTTTCCTAAACTTTTAGATAACGGCTATCCTTTATTTTGTTATAAATCGCGGAATTACTGGTTAGATATTGGGATCCCTGCTAATTATATCAAACTGCATAGCGATGTTTTGAAAGGCAATGTTCATTTGCCGTTTGAAGGTGTGACCTATCAAGATGGGATGTGGCAGGGAAATGATTGTGAAATTGCAGAAGGGGTAGTGCTTGAACCACCGATTTATCTGGGCGCTGGAGTGATAATAGGTCCCAACAGTATACTTACAGGGCCTGTGGCTATCGGGTCAGAATCGATAGTTGGGACCAACACAAGGATTGAGAATTCGCTCATATGGGATAAGACTGTAATCGGTAACGATTGTATACTGGAGGGCAGTATACTAGCTCAAGGAGTTGCAATAGGAAATGGGGTGAAAATTGCTGCTGGGACTATTGTGGGTAATGAAGCTGTTGTAGATTCAAATAACGAAATCCCAGAGAATGTAGCCATCATGCCAGGCCATCGAATACCTAGCGGCAGTATTCTTAACCTTCCCATAACATAAGGGTTTTGAAGAGAGGGGAACTGACCTTGCCTATAAAATTTGGAACAGATGGCTGGCGAGCCATTATTGCAGAGGATTTTACATTTAAGAATGTGCGGGTATGCGCTGCGGCAACGGCCAAATATATTCAAGGAATTGGTGGCAGCGAGCAGGGACTCGTAATAGGTTATGATACAAGGTTTGGATCTTACGAATTTGCCATTGCAGCCGCAAGAGCAGCAGCATCAGTAGGAGTCTCAGTGACCTTGTTGGATAAGACCTGTCCAACCCCTGTTGTTAGCTATACTGTCGTTAATAATGGCTTTGCTGGCGGTATTGTTATTACTGCTAGCCATAATCCTCCTCAATGGAATGGGTTTAAATTCAAACCTAGTTACGGCGGCAGTGCATCAACTGAGGTGGTGTCTGCGATTGAAGGGCATATAGCAGATATAGAAGACACCTTTGGCAATGTTCCTGTTGAGGATAGCGATATTTTGATCAAGGGGTTAAGCCCTGATTCTTCTTATCTTAACCATATCGCAACGTTGATAGATCTTGAATCCATCAATTCAAGCGGTTTAAGTGTGGTAGTGGATGCGATGCATGGTTCTGGTGCAGGTTACTTTGAAAGACTCGTTTCTGGAGGGGCTACGAGCCTCCTGGAGGTTCGTTCAGAGGTGAACCCATCCTTTCCAAATATGGAGCAACCAGAACCGATTCATAATAACCTTGTCCCTTTGCAAGATGCAGTCAGGAATATGAGCGCGGATGTGGGGATTGCTCTCGATGGAGATGCAGATAGGGTAGGTATTTGTGATGAGAAAGGCAATGTCCTAACACCACTCCAGATTTTTGGGTTGCTTGGGCTTTATTTGCTTGAAGTCCGATCCTTACGAGGCCCTCTGATCAAATCTCTAACAAGTACGGCGATGATCTACCGGTTAGGTGAAAAATATAACGTGCCGGTTATTGAGACGCCTGTCGGATTTAAGCATATCGCACCGCTTATGCTATCTGAAGGAGCGTTACTGGGTGGAGAGGAAAGTGGGGGCTATGGGTTTGGTGCGCATATTCCGGAAAGGGATGGTATTCTTAGTGGTCTTTTCATTTTAGATATGATGCGTAGGACTGGTAAGAGCATCTCTGAGCTTCTAGTATGGTTGTACTCGGTAGTTGGACCGCATGAGTACGTTCGACATGATCTGACAATTACCGAAACTGAGAAAAGTGTGATTGCTAGCGCAATGGAGCGCATCGATGTTGCTTCTCTTGCTAATCAGACGCTGAAATCGCGAGATAATACAGATGGCACGAGATTTGTTTTCGAGTCAGGGGCTTGGGTTGTTGCAAGGATGTCAGGTACTGAGCCGTTGTTGCGTGTGTATGCGGAAGGTCCAAGCCAGGAAGTTGCTAACGACTTGGTTTCTTGGTTACGTACCTCTTTAAGTGTATAAGTAGACAGCAATCAGTGGGTTATTAGTTCCCTATAGCCTGTGCAAGAAAAAAAGTGTCTTGACGTGATAATCTTAGTACAGTATTAGGAAGAAATACTTAAGATTCAATAGAGTGTATAAGTGATTATTGAGCAAGAGAAACTAGATGATCTCGAATCGATAAAGATATTGGATCCATCCAATATGTGGGAGCGCATGAAGATAGTTCCCGAGCAGATGATATCTGCAGGGAAGCAAGTATCGGAACTCGCGTTTCCAGTAGCCTACAGGAATGCCCGTGCTATTGTTTTTGCTGGAATGGGAGGATCTGCGGTTGCAGGAGATTTTGTGCAATCCGTGCTGGAGTCTCGGCAGGTCGTTGTGTGGGGCCGTCGTCCTATTTTCGTTGTGTCGCGAAGTTCTTCATTACCTATGTGGGTGGATGAAACGACCCTTGTGTTTATATCTAGCTATTCAGGTGATACTGGAGAAACGCTAGCTTGTTTCGATGCGGCAGTGGAGCGATCTGCTATGATTGTCGTTCTCACAAGTGGAGGGAAGTTACACGAAAAAGCAATGCGTGCGGGTGTTCCTATTTTTGACCTTGGAAGGTTTATTCATCAAGAGTTTCCTGAAAGAGAGAAGATAGAACCCAGAATTACCGTTATGACAAGTTTCATTGGAACATTTGGGGTACTGTGCGATTTAGGATTGGTTTTTGGTAGTGGGGTCCAGCTTGAGCTTCCGTTTGATACAATTAAATTAGCGGAATATACTGAAAGGCTGATAAGTAAATATGTACCATCAACTCCAATCCTCGTTAACGGTGCCAAACAATTAGCAATAGAATTGGCGGGGAAAATCGTGGTCATATATGGGAGTGGTGAACTTAATTCAGTTGCGCGTCGGTGGAAAAACCAGATCAATGAGAATGCGGACTCCTGGGCATTCTCGGAAACTTTACCCGAGGCAAATCATAATTCTGTTAATGGATACCAATTAGAGGACATGAAAGGTAAATTGGAAGTTGTTTTGCTGGGTGCTAGCAGTGACAATGATGGATTCACTAAGAGAGCCGTGGTAAAACAATTATTTCAAGACAAAGGTATATCAGTACGTTCTATTCTAAAAGAAGAGCTTGAGCAAGGCTCTCATGCGGAGTCCTTTGATAAAGCATTCTCAGTGACGTATGGCTCTTTCATGCGCCCTATTGAGGAAATTCTTGCCGGTACCTGCTTAGGAGATTGGGTGAGCTATTATATGGCCTTACTTATTGGGGTCGACCCATCACCAGTGCCTCATATCACTGCACTGAAAGACGCCAGAAGTACACCAATTATTGATTAGCGCTTGGTGTACTGAGGGGCTCTGCGAGCTCCTTTGAGCCCATATTTCTTTCGTTCCTTTTCTCGTGAGTCTCTAGTCAGGAATCCTTTCTCTCTTAAGACAGCTTTAAGCTCTGGGTCTGCCTTTAATAATGCTCTTGCTATGCCGTGTCGTAGTGCGTCTGCTTGTGCCGGCTTTCCCCCTCCATGAACCTTTGCTACAACTGTATATTTGCCAAGCTGATTAGTGACCTTAAGCGACTCGACTATAGTGTCTTGCCAAGAAAACCACGGGTAGTATTCATCCATTGGTTTGCCGTTTATCGTCAGGCTGTCTCCTCCGGGATATATACGCACCTCTGCTATACCCGTTTTACGTTTCCCTGTACCTTGGTAGTAGTGCTGTGTGGTCATGGTTTGTGGAACTCCCTTTTACATTCTGTGGTTGGTTTAGTTTGCGGCTTTTTGTTTTGCAGCAATCCCTATTTGAGCTGCGTGCGGGTGGTCAAGTCCACTATATACTTTGAGCCTTCTTAACATAACTTGGCGAAGTTTATTCTTCGGTAGCATTCCCTGAACTGCTTTGATTATTATTTGCTCAGGTGCCTCTTTTTGAAGTTTGGAATATACTTTCTCCCTGAGACCTCCAGGATAGCCGGTATGGCGATAATATATCTTGGTATTTGCTTTGTCTCCTGACACATGGATTTTCTCTGCGTTGATAACCACCACGAAATCACCTGTTGCTATATGGGGTGTGTATGTTGGTCGATGCTTTCCTTGAAGAATTGTGGCTATCTCGGTGGCGAGCTTTCCAAGAACCTTATTATCAGCGTCTATTAGACGCCAGTCTGGATTGACATCCGCTGATTTTGCCATGTAGCTTTTTTGAATTTTCAGCATATTATCGCCTCGTATTTTTCCTGATTGTTTGTTATGTGTGGCATATCAGCCTGTGATGTCACAATGTGCTGACCAGTAGTTGACTGCGACGACTCCCATTCAGCATAACATACATTTGTGAGATATAATCCATGCGCTGGGGTCGTAGGACCTGCCTGCAATCGGTTCTGAGCAGTGGAGATTGTTTTGAATGATGGCAGGCTTGTTGTTCCTTTCCCAACTTCCAAGAGTAGACCAACCATTCTGCGGATTTGCTTTGGAAGGAAAGCGTTGCCTTTGACTGTCAGGATTAGCATTCGTTGAGAGGCTTGAATATCGAGAGTATCGATCCGTCTGATGGTCGTGACGTCATCAGGTACATTAGTGAATGGTCGAAAATCTCTTGTTCCTACTAGAAAGCTTGAAGCTTCCTCTATGGAATCAATATCAATACTAAACGGAAAGTGAAAAGCGCGGTAGTGGAGCAGAGGTGATGGGGTTCTGGTCGTCAGCACGTTATATTCATATGTTCGTGATAGAGCATCGTATCTTGGGCTAAAATCTAAGGCTACTTCTCGAGCTTCTTTGATCTTTATATCGTCAGGTAGATAGAAATTTAGACCGCTTACGAATCTCGAAGTATCTAGTGCAGTGGTATGGGTGAAGCTAACTACCTGCCCCAACGCGTGTGCTCCAGAATCTGTCCGGCTAGCTCCATGTATCCTGATAAATGTGTGGGTGAGTCGTTTCAGGGCGGCTTCGAGTTCTCCTTGTACAGTGTTCCCATTTGATTGGAGTTGAAATCCAGCGTAGTTGGTTCCGGAATACTCAACTAACAATGCTATTCGTATTTTCCTAAAATGGGTAAGCACTATAGGTTTTTTTGCAAGAGCTTGATCTGACATCTTATACCAACTCGAGTAAAGCCATCGGAGCTCCGTCACCCTTTCGTGGTTGGAGTTTAAGTATTCGTGTGTATCCACCGGCACGAGTTGCATACCGTTCAGCTAGATCATCGAAAAGCTTGTGAGCGACTGGTTTTTCCAGAATCATTGCGAGAGCCTGTCTTCGATGATGCAAGGATCCCTTTTTGCCAAGCGTGATGGCGTGTTCCGCAAGTCTGCGCGTTTCTTTTGCTTTTGCTTCGGTTGTAACGATACGTTCGTGCTTCAACAGCTGAGTTACTTGGTTACGTAACATTAGCATTCGATGGCCTGTAGGGCGATTAAGTTTTCTTCCTGCTATTCGATGCCGCATTTCGTTTTAGCTCTCCGCGTTCTGAGGACGAGTCTCAAGCTGGTCCTCTTGTAGTATACTTCACTCTTCTTCGTCTTGATATTCTAGTTCCTCAGTTAGTTGACCCTCTTCGTCTGACTGATTGATGTCTGAGACAGCCTCACCAAGGGTAGGATCTTCGTCATCAAGTAGACCTAGAGTTTGTAGTTTCAGGTTAAGCTCTGCACGGGATTTCTCTCCAAAATTTCTTATGCTGAGCCATTCTTCTGGGGCCATGCCTAGAAGTTCTCCTACTTTCGAGAGTCCATGCCTTTTCATTGCGTTAAACGTCCTCCCAGTCAACTCGAGTTGTTCAAGCGGCATGTTGTATATTTCAGGGGATATCTCCATAGACTTTGTTGGAGCCTGAGTTTGAGTGCCAATATTTTTCAGTATGAAAAAGTGAGAGAGGAGAGTATCAGTTGCTTCTTGGATCGCAGCTGTAGGGGTTTTGGTACCATCTGTCCATATCTCTAGAAGTAAGCTTTCATAATTTGTGAATTGCCCAACACGAGTTCTCTCAACTGAGTAGTTCACTCGCACCACAGGGCTATAGATTGCGTCTATAGGTAAGTGTCCGATGGGGAACCCTTCATGGGACGCTGCAGGGACGTAGCCTTCTCCAGTTTCAACGTTGAATTCTATGGAGACAGATGCATCCGCATTATCAATATATCCTAACCGAAGTTCAGGGTTAACTATTTCGAAATCTGATGGCGCAATTATGTCTCCAGCGGAGAGTTCTCCTTCTCCACTTGCCTCGAGTCGCATTTTCCCGGGTCTATCAGTATGACCTCTAAGGCGAATTTTTTTTACATTCAGTATGAATGTTTGCACATTCTCCCGCATGCCGGGTATCGCGCTGTATTCATGCAGAACCCCGTCAATTTTGATCCAAGTGACAGCAGCTCCCTTCAATGAACTCAGCAGCACTCTGCGTAGTGGAGTCCCTAGCGTTGTTGCGTATCCTCGGCCTAAAGGCCCTAATCGGAATTGTCCGTAGTTTTCAGCTTCCTGCAGCATTTCAATGGAAGGCTCAGGAACCTCTACTATGGCTGGCTCTTCAAAGCCGAATTCTGAAGTTATTGGAATTGTTGTTTGTTCCATAGTTTTTCTTTCCCTGAGATTATCGTGAGTAGAATTCGACGATAACTCTGCTATCTATTTGGTTATCTGTATGTTCAGGTAATGGGGTTATTCTTACCAATCCACTCATCGCAGATATGTTTAGTTCAAGCCAATCTGGTATTGGACGAGTCGGAATGTTCTCAGCAGCGTTCTTATAGACATCTTTCCTCTTGCTAGATTCTTTCCATTCAATTATGTCGTTTTGATTGACTAGATATGATGGTATATCAGTTTTGTGTCCGTTTACCTTGATGTGTCCGTGGTTAACTAGTTGCCGTGCCTGTTGCCGAGAGCTAGCGAAGTTGAGTCGATACACGACATTATCTAGGCGCCGTTCCAGTATCTCTTGTAGTATATCTCCTGTCGCCCCCGGTCGTTTTTGAGCACTCTTGAAGTGTCGGACAAATTGCTTTTCCAATGTGCCATACATTCTGCGCAGTTTTTGCTTTTCCATTAGTTGGGATCCATATTCTGTGGGGCGCCTTCGTCGGAAAGAGACGGTTCCCGGAGGATTTCTCCTGCGATCTACGCTGCATTTGGGGGTATAGCATCTATCCCCTTTAAGGAATAATTTCTCTCCCGCCTGTCTGCACAGCCTGCAGGCCGGTCCAGTATAGCGAGCCATATTATGTATCTCCTCTCATTTTTGCACCCGTTATCTTAATTGTAATCTGGTGCGATGGGCATAAAAGATATTTCGCGAAGTAGCTTTTAGGTCCTTCTTTTTTTAGGTGGTCTGCAGCCGTTGTGGGGTATGGGTGTTATGTCACGAATGCTGGTCACTAGCAAGCCTGATCCTTGCAAGGCCCTTATGGCAGATTCCCTACCAGCGCCAGGACCCTTAACCAACACGCTAATATTTTTCATGCCATGATCCATGCCTTTTCGAGCTGCTGTCTCAGCCGCTCGTTGCGCAGCGAAGGCCGTACCTTTTCTAGATCCCTTGAAACCAGCTGTACCAGCACTGCCCCAGGCAACCACATTACCTGTAGTATCAGTTAATGTGACTAGTGTGTTATTGAAAGTAGACTGAATATATGCCTTGCCTTGTGGTATTGATTTCCGTTCTCGTCGCCGGGATCTGGTCCTCCTAGGGGGCATTACTTACTCCTTCCAACTGAGTGCATATTTATGACACGATAGATTTACTTCTTAACAGTGCGTCCTCGACCGGATATTGCTCGTCTTGAGCCTGCTCGTCTGGTTCTCGAATTTGTTTGAGTTTGTTGTCCTCTGCTCGGCAGACCACGGCGGTGTCTTAACCCTCGGTATGTTCCGATATCAATCAATCGACGTATATTTCCCTGAACCTCACGCCTAAGATCACCCTCGACTTTGTAAGTTTTATCGATGACTTCTCTGATCCTCGATAATTCGTCTTGGCTTAAATCCTGCACACGAGGATTCCCATTGATACCCGCTTGTTCAGATATCTCGACAGAGCGGGTCGGCCCTATTCCGTGAATACTTCGCAGTGCAATCTCAATTCGCTTTCGATCGGGTATATTTACTCCAGAGATTATAGCCATAATTATTCCTTTAGTTATAGGTGTCGCTTATTGAAGGTTGAGTTATCCTTGTCGCTGTTTGTGTCGGGCATTTTCACATATCACCCGAAGAACTCGGCGACGCCGAACGAACTTACACCTGTTGCATCTTTTTCTCACCGAAGCGTGAACTTTCATGATATTCTACTTTCCGTTCATTTGATTTTATAGAGTATTAGTGTTTATTTGAATCGGTACGTAATGCGTCCCCTAGTAAGGTCATAAGGGGATAGTTCAACGAGCACCCTATCGCCTGGGAGAACACGGATGAAGTTAGTCCGTAATCTGCCTGCCAGATGAGCTAAGACTTTATGCTCATTTGCTAATTCTACTTTGAAAACGGCATTTGGCATAGCTTCACGTACAGCACCTTCAACTTCAATTTTTTCTTCTTTAACCATAATTACCTCCACATGTTGAGTTTGTTATTGAGGTTTAAGCTCGTGTCCTTAGTTTGTAATCTGACGGTTAGATTGATTCGGATTTCCTCAAGCTGAGAATTTCAGGCCCATTTTCGGTTATTGCCACCGTGTGCTCAAAGTGGGAAGATAGTTTCCCATCGGCGGTTACGACGGTCCAGTCGTCACTCAGAACTTTAGTTTTCCAGTTGCCTGCTACAACCATTGGTTCAATCGCTAACACCATTCCAGGCCTCAAAGTAGGCCCCTTAGAATCCATCTTGTAATTTGGGACAGAGGGCTCCTCGTGCAGGTGTTGTCCAATTCCATGCCCTACGTACTCGCGCACTACTTCCATGTTGTGTGATTTGACAACGGTCTCAACGGTCTCAGCGATGTCACCGATTTTGTTGCCGACTAAGGCCTGTGAGATGCCAGCGATCAAAGCTTCTGCCCCGACAGTGATGACCTTCTTCGCCGTGTCCCCTATAGTGCCTACAGGTAGGGTGAGCGCAGAATCAGAGTAATATCCTTCTACTATAGCCCCTAAATCAATGCTCACAATGTCACCATCAAGCAGTACTCGATCGCTCGGGATACCATGAACGATCTCTTCGTTTACTGATATACATAGACTACTCGGGAAACCCCTGTATCCCTTAAAGGCTGGTTTTGCTCCTTGGCTTCGAATTGCTTGCTCTGCAATTCGGTCGCATTCCATGGTCGTGATTCCAGGTTTTATTATGTCAATTAAGGTCTCTAATGATCTTGCCAATACTGACGCAGACTTTCGCATTAAATCAATTTCTCGGGTTGACTTAATGGTTATTCCAAATTTTGTATCGACGATTTTTAACTTTTGTGAGTTGCCTGTCGTCATAATATGTTATCGTCGCTCGTTTCTGATACTCTTTTTTGTTGAAATTGGCCTCAGCCAGAGAGTATCCTGCAGTTAAATAGCTGCAATCAGGGATCGCTTGACATCCGCTATAGATTGTTCTCCGTTTATTTCGATGAGTATGTCCTTAGACCTGTAGTATGAGACTAGTGGTGCAGTTTGTTTGGCAAATACTTGAATTCGCTGCCTAACTGCGTCAGCGGTATCGTCTGGTCGTTGATAGAGTTCACCTTGACATTGGTTGCACACACCTTCAATTTTAGGGGGTGAGCTTACCAGATTATAGGGAGTCTGGCAATTGTTGCAAGTAATTCTACCACCCAGACGCTTTACTAGTTCGTTTTCTGAAACTGTGATATACAACACTAGATCTATCTTAGAGTCCAAGCTGTCGAGTAGTTTGTCTAACGAAGTTGCTTGCGTTACGGTTCTTGGAAATCCATCCAGTATGATACCGTCTCCACAATCAGGTTCCCCTAAGCGTTGCTCTATCATTCTTATGGTTACTTCGTCTGGCACTAAATCCCCTTTTGACATAAAAGAGGCAGCTAGAATTCCGAGTTCGGTTTGTTCCTTTTGGTGTTTCCTGAATAGATCACCAGATGCAACGTGAGGCACTCCTTTGAGCTGTGAAATAGTTCCTCCATGTGTGCCTTTCCCAGCCCCAGGTGGCCCTAGCAATATGATACGCATGTCGTTCCTTTCATCGGTTCATGAACCCTTCATAGCGCCTAGTCAATAATTGGGCTTCTAACTGCCTCATTGTGTCTAGGGCTACACCAACCATAATCAGTATTGCCGTGCCTGTAAGTACGGGCGATTGTGCGAACGTCTGTACATCACTTATCAATCCAATTATGTAAGGGCTGACTGCAACGAAACCAAGGAATAGCGCCCCTCCCCAAGTTATTCTCAGTACTATGCGGTTTAGGTATTCTTGGGTAGGTCTGCCAGGGCGTATGCCTGGTATGAAGCCTCCGTTCTTTTGCAAGTTTTCGTGGAGTTGCTGTTGCTGAAAGACGACGAATGTGTAAAAGAAAGCGAACATTACTACTAGGATAAATAATATTACCCAATACACAAAACTGGATCCATTGAACAAGCCTACGAGAAAGTTAGCAGAACGAGCTACAAAAGCATCGCTCAGCGGGTCCGCGAAATATGCGGCCGCAATTCCAGGGAGGGTTACTATGGAGAATGCAAAGATAAGGGGGATCATTCCAGCGGAGTTGACTCTAATGGGCAGATATGTGGTGCCGCTAGCACGTCTCATTTGACCACCACGAAACACGGAGCGGCCATATTGAACAGGGATCCTCCTCACTGCTTCTGAGAAGATGACGATTATGTATATTACTGCTAGCCATAATGCGAAGAAGAACAGGAGATTTATGGGTCTGCCTTGTTCTGCAGTTACGCCTTGTAGTAAAGAAGGCAACCCAATGACTATTCCTCCGAATATTATGATAGAAAGCCCATTGCCAATGCCTTTCTCTGTAATAAGTTCACCGAGCCAAACAAGAAACATTGTTCCTGCGATCATTGATACGATTACTGCTAGGGTTCCCACGATTCTTTCAGGAGCGAAACTAACTGCTGGAACAACCCCTGCTTGCGATAGGATGACTAGCTGTCCGTAGCTTTGTAGTGCAGCAATAGGTACCGTTAACCAATGGGTGTATTGATTTATTCGCTGTCTCCCCATTTCCCCCTCTTGCGATAGAGCTTTCAGGCTTGGGGTGAATGGTGTCAATATCTGCATCACAATGGATGCTGTTATATAGGGGTAGACGCCCAGAGCAGCGATACTCATGTTTTCAAGAGCACCTCCGCTGAATATATTCATTAACCCAAGTACTTCACCGGTTCCTTCTTGTCGAAACAGGTTCTGTAGTGCGTATTGATCGACGTTCGGGATTGGCACATGTGCAACGAAGCGAAAGATAACGAGCATCCCGAAGGTGAAAAGTATGCGCATTCGGAGATCAGGCGCCTGAAAAGCAGCCACTACAGCTTGGATTAAGGTGCCTGATCCAGTAGTTTCGGATGATCTCGCCCGGGGTTGATAGCGGGATTCTGCCACAGCTACAACTCCGTAACTTGCCCACCAGCCTCTTCGATCTTCATCTGAGCAGATTTCGAAAAGCTGTGAGCTGTGACACTAAGGACTTTAGTGATGGTTCCCTCTCCAAGTATTTTGATCCGCTTGCTGTTGCTGCGAATTAGGCCATTTAATTTTAACTCTTGAGGGCCTACAGTAGATCCTGAATCGAATTCTTCTAGGGACTCAACGTTCACTACTGAGTATGGGATTTTAAAGATGTTCGTAAAACCTCTGAGATGGGGCATTCTCTTAACCAAAGGATTTTGACCTCCCTCGAACCCCCTTCGTACTCCTCCCCCCGAACGGGATTTTTGGCCCTTCTGGCCTCTGGTTGAGAAACTACCTCTTCCTGAAGCATCACCGCGACCGACTCTTTGTCTTTTGTGTTTGGCCCCTTTTGGAGGTGCCAATTGATGTTGTTTCATGTTACCTCTAGCTGTATCTATTGCTGTGATATGAGTTATCTTGAAAATCGATTTGAGACTATGGTGTTGTGTCTTGTTCGATAATTCGTACTAAGTGACGGACTTTGTGCACCATGCCTCGGAATACCTTTGTGTCAGGACGTTCAACTGTTTGGTGAAGCTTTCGCAAACCTAATGACCGTATGGTGTCCGCTTGGTCTTTTTGATAACCAATTGTGCTCTTGATCCATTGTATTCGTATGGTGTCTGCCATCAGAATCTCCAGTAGTATTTCTTAAGAGTTGTCTTTCCATTAATCTATGGAGCGCAATTGCCCAAGAGCCTTGAGAGTCGCTGGAACTACGTTCACAGGGTTTGTGCTGCCTAAGATCTTAGTTACTATATCGGTTATTCCGCCCATTTCTAGAACGGCGCGTACGCTGCTACCAGCAATAACCCCTGTTCCTGGGGGGGCCGGCTTCATGACCACACGCGAAGCTCTAAATTTTGTGTTCACGGCATGCGGGATCGTGGTGCCGTTCATAGTGATAGCTATAAGGTTCTTTCTTGCTACCACAGCTCCCTTTCTTACTGCATCGGGAACAGCTGTAGCTTTGCCTATTCCGAATCCTACGTGTCCTTCTTGATCACCGACTACTACTAGAGCGGCAAAGCGCATCCGGCGTCCACCTGCTACTACCTTTGATACTCTTCGAACCTTAACTACTCTTTCCGTTAATGTCAGCGCTGTGGCATCTATTGTTTCTGTTTTTCGTAATGAAGAGACCACTAGAATATCAATCCTCCCTCTCGTGCTGATTCAGCTAATGCTTGTATCCTTCCATGATAGGGATAGCCTCCCCGGTCAAATACAACTGTTGAAATCCCCGCATTTGTGGCTTTGCTAGCTATAAGGCTGCCAACATTGGTGGCTACTTCGGTTTTGTTATGTTCCTGATCTTCGGAGATCATTCCTAGGCTTGAAGCAGAAATGATAGTTGTTCTGGAATGATCATCTATGATTTGAGCGTATATATGCCGAGAACTCCTGAATGTGCAGAGCCGAGGGCGCAAGGCAGTACCAACCACCTTTTTTCTTGCTCTTCGATGTCGATCAACTCTATGTGCTCGGGCTGTTTTCAACCGTGCCATTATTATTCCTCAGTATCTTTCTTTGAACATACTTCCGCATCACTATGCTCGTCTGCCACCAGTTTTCCCTGGTCGCAGCTTTATTTGTTCGCCCAAGTAGCGCACCCCTTTTCCTGTGTATGGGTTTGGTGGGCGAATCTTCTTGATACGTGCAGCGACTTCTCCAACTGCCTGTTTATCTATTCCGTCAACATGAATTCTATTTATACCTTCAATTTCTAGTTTTACTCCATCAGGGGGGGCGAAGTTCACATTATGGCTAAATCCAACCTGAAGAGTGATGGTTTGTTCGCTTTGTTGAACTCTGTATCCGACCCCCACGAGTTCAAGGGATCGGCGAAACCCAGACTCTACTCCTGTGACCATGTTAGCCAGTAGTGCTCTAGTTAGTCCATGTAAAGCCTTAGTCGGTTTTAGATCATCATCTCGGGTGACATTGATAGTCTCGTTAGTAACTTCACATTTTATACCAGTTGGTATTGATAACTCCAAGGAGCCACGAGGTCCCTTCACACGGACCGATGGTTCGTTGATGCTTATTTCTACTCCGTTAGGTACTGGTATTGGCATTCTGCCGATTCTGGACATCATTTCTCCTGCATTTATTGACTTGTTATGGTTATTAGTGTTTTTGTTACCAGACTTGGCAGATTAATTCTCCGCCTAGTCCGGAAGCCCATGCTTGCCGTCCTGTCATGACACCTTTAGACGTAGAGAGAATTGTAAAGCCTAATCCTCCCATAGGACGCGGGATATCATTCTTCTTAACATATATTCTAAGACCTGGTTTGCTGATTCTTTTTAGGTTTGTTATCGTTGAGTTGCGCTGATGATCGTATGACAGTTGGACACGTATTCTTCTTCGTCCGTTCGGATCTCGTGCCAAGTCATAATCGCGGATGAATCGTTGATCTTTGAGAATTTTAACAATAGATAGTTTGATCGCCGATGACGGTAGGATCACAGAGGTGTGACCGACCATTATCGCGTTTCGTATCCTTGTTAATAGGTCTGCTATTGGGTCTGTCATCTCTCTCTCTCTCTATTCCTACCAGCTCGCTTTTCTAACTCCTGGTATCTCACCAAGGAGAGCTCGATCGCGGAAGCAAATGCGGCATAAGCCGAAGTACCTTATATAACCTCTAGGTCGACCGCATACGTTACACCGGTTATGTTCTCGTACCTTATACTTATTAGGCTTTCTCCAAGCCGCAATTTTTGATGTTTTTGCCACGTACGCTCCACCTCAGTCTAGTTAGTTCGATTTTCTAGCTCGTTGTTTAATTAGCCACTATTTCACGAGTGAATGGCATGCCCATATTTTGAAGGAGTACAATTGCTTCTTCGTTTGTATTGGCACTGGTTACAATAATCACCTGTAACGGTCTTATCCTGTCAATAGTATTATAGTCTATCTCAGGGAAAATTACGTGTTCACGGATGCCTAGTGCGAAATTGCCCCGACCGTCGAAACTTGTTCGGGGAACTCCTCGAAAATCTCGAATCCTAGGTAGACTAGCGTTGACTAGCCGATCGTAAAAATCATACATCCTATGACCACGTAGTGTGACCATCAATCCCAGAGCCATGCCTTCTCTTACCTTCCATGTAGCGATAGATTTGCGGGCCCTTGTGACAACCGGCTTCTGTCCGGATATTAACGTGAGGTCTTGGGTTGCCGTTTCAATCGCACGCCCGTTGGTTAGTGCTTCGCCCAATCCCATATTGATCACTATTTTCTGAATTCGAGGTATTGCCATTGGGTTCTTATACTCGAAAGTGGCTTGCAATTGTGGCACAGCCTGCTCTCGGTATAGTTGCATCATTCTCCTTAGAGATGATGGGGGGGATTCAATTGTAGAATCCAAGGCTTTAGTCCCTGCCTTCTTACGAGTTCTAGGCGCGGACGTACCTTCTTCTGTATTTAATTTGGTTGATCTATTACTTCTTGGCATTTTTTGCACGCTCTAACATGTGTTATTTTTCCTGATACTTCCACTGTGGATATCATCGTCCTTGTAGGCTGATCGCAATGGGGGCAAACGATCATCACGTTTGCGACTTGGAGAGCAGCTTCACGCTGGATGATTCCAGATTGACGCAGTTCATTTGTTGCTTTTGTGTGGCGTTGGATGAAATTTAATCCTTCAACCACAACAGTGTTAGATTGGGGATTGTGTCTTATCACAGATCCTCGCTTCCCGCGATCTTTCCCCTTCATAATTTGCACGGTATCGTTAGTTTTAACCCTCATTCTAAAGAACCTCTGGTGCTAGAGATATGATACGCATGAAGTTTTTCTCCCTCAGTTCCCTAGCTACGGGTCCAAATATCCTGGTACCGCGTGGCATAAGTCGGTCTGATAGAATGACAGCAGCATTATCATCAAATCGTATGTAGGTGCCGTCTGGCCGTCGCACGGGAGACTTTGTACGGACTACTACGGCTCGTATCACTTCATGTTTTCTCACTGCTCCATTTGGAGCAGCCTCTTTTACGGCTGCTACGATTATATCCCCAACACGTGCGTAGCGTTTCCCGCTGCCTCCAGGCACGTTTATGCACATGATTTCTTTTGCTCCTGAGTTATCTGCTACGGTTAGCCGCGAGTACGTTTGGATCACGGTATTAGCTCCTGTTCCTTATTCCTCATCAATTGCTTCGCTAGTATCTTCAGCACCTTCATTTTGGAGAACTTCTTGGACTGATAGTGCTTGCCTATTAAGGATTTCTACAACTCTCCACCGTTTAGTTTTTGAAAGAGGGCGTGTCTCAGTGATTGCTACAAGATCTCCAGTTTTGCATTCATTACGTTCATCATGTGCATACGCCTTAGTTATCCGCCTGACTTGTTTGCCATACAGTGGGTGGCGCTGGCGCCACTCTAGAGAGATAACAGCTGTCTTATCCATGTTACTGGATACTACCTTACCTACCAGATTCTTTCGTTTTGTATTGCTCATGAGGTCTTTCCTATTCCTCTTTCTGTCATGACTGTCTTGATTCGTGCGATATCTTTTCGGGTAGCCTTCGGGAGATGCACGTTTTGGATCTGGCGTGTTGCAATCCTGAACCTCAAGTTCATCAGATCACGATAACTATCCTCTAGCTTTGATTCCAGATCGGAGTCTGAGAGTTCCCGAATTTCTATGATCGTCATGTTAATGGCCCTTTTTAGATAATTTCCTTGGTTATGACTCTGGTGCCAGTCGGTAGCTTATGAGAGGCTAGCCGAAGTGCTTCTAGGGCTACGTCTTCGCTAAGTCCACCTACTTCAAAGAGTACCCTTCCTCTCTTTACCACAGCTACCCACTGGTCAGTAGCTGCTTTGCCGCTTCCCATTCGAACTTCAAGTGGCTTTTTGGAAATGGGTTTGTCTGGAAATACCCGTATCCAAACCTGTCCCCCGCGTCTTGTATGGCGAGTTATGGTACGGCGAGCTGCTTCGATCTGCCGTGCAGTGATCCAAGCATTTTCAGTCGTCTGGAGCCCAATTTCACCAAATGCTACTGTGGAACCTGTGGTTGCGATACCCCTTCGTTTCCCTCTTTGGCTTTTTCTCCACTTAACTCTCTTGGGTTGTAGCATTTGTTGCTAACTCCTTGCTGGTCTGGTTATTGCCGAAGCCTGTTGTGCTTTCAGTTTCACTTGTTGGAGTCAATTTCCGATCAGGTAGGATTTCTCCCTTGTTGATCCATACCTTCACTCCAATTTTTCCGAACCCTGTTCCAGCCTCTGATATTGCAAAATCAATGTCTGCGCGTAAGGTGTGAAGAGGTACTCTTCCCATTATCACTTTTTCGCTCCGTGCAATATCGGCTCCAGCTAGCCTTCCAGCGCATATTATCTTTATACCTTGTGCTCCAGATTGCATTGTTCTTGTGGCAGTTTGCCGCATAGCCCTACGAAAAGCAATTCTGCGTTCCAACTGGTCAGCAACATTGCGTGCTACGATTGGAGCACTCAGTTCCGGTTGTTTGATTTCCTGAATGTTCAATCGTATTCTCTTGCCAGTAAGAGTCGTCAGTGAATTGCGGACTTCTTCGACTCGCTGTCCTTGACGACCGATGACGATACCAGGTCGTGCAGTGTGAATTGAGACTGAGAGATCTCCACTCCCACGTTCTATCTCAACCTTAGCTATACCAGCATCTTTGTAATAGCTAGCTATTTTTTTACGGATTTGTATGTCTTCTTGTATGAGTCTGCGGAAATCGGAAGCTTTTCCTGCGAACCATTTGGCATCCCAGCCTTTGTTTACTGCTAATCGAAATCCTATAGGGTGCGTTTTGTGTCCCATGTTATTGATCCTCTTCCAGCACTATTGTGATATGGGTTCTACGTTTTATGATGGGAAACACTCTACCTCGTGCTTGAGGTTTGAATCGTTTCAAAGGAGGGGCTTCATCTGCAAATGCTTCGGATACCCTTAGTCTGGAAGGGGTAAGCATATCATTGTTTTCGGCATTTGCCTGAGCGGATTTGACTGCTTTAGCTACCTGTGCTGCCATGGGACTAGCCATCAGGCTCAAGTCCGCAGAGACATCAATCAAGCGTCGCCCTCTTATTAAGTTGATAATGCGGCGGTACTTTTTCGCAGAACCTTTTATATTTTTTCTGACTGACCTGACTGCCATTATTATTTCCTATCTTCTGATCTGCGATGTGCGCTCGGACCTAGAGATATGGCCTCTGAATGTCCTTGTAGGGGCGAATTCACCGAGCCTATGGCCTACCATGGTTTCTGTCATGAAGACAGGTACGTGTCTTCTACCATCGTGGATAGCTATAGTCAGCCCTATCATGTTGGGCATGATCATAGAAGCTCTGGCCCAAGTCCGTATTACCGTTCGGCTTCCAGATTCTTGCACTTTCCTAACTTTTTTGTCTAATTTGGGGTGTACGTAAGGGCCCTTTTTGATTGACCGTGACACTTCCCCCCCCTTTTTATATTAATCAGCTTTAGGGTGTGTTGCTCAAAGCCTAAAACCTATTTCTCGTAGCGTCTTCTAATAATGAATTTCGATGTTCTCTTGTTTCTCCGCGTTCGTGCTCCAAGTGCTGGCTTGCCCCATGGAGTTTTAGGATGTACCATCCCAATTCCAGCGCGACCTTCACCACCTCCATGAGGGTGGTCATTAGGATTCATAGCGCTACCTCTTACGTGAGGACGAATGCCCCGATGTCTATTGTGGCCTGCTTTTCCTAGTTTGACGTTCTTGTGGTCTAAATTCCCCACTTGCCCTATCGTAGCCATGCATTCACTTAGTATTAGGCGAGTTTCTCCTGATGGCATTCTAAGTAGTGTGTAATCATTTTCTTTTGCCATGACTTGAGCAGCAACTCCAGCGCTTCTTACCAGTTGAGCTCCTCTACCTGGTTTCATTTCCACATTATGTACCATCGTACCTGTTGGTATGAATCTGAGTGGAATTGCATTACCCACACGGTTGTCTGCCTCTGGTCCAGCTTCTACTTCAGCCCCAATTGTTAAACTGTTAGGGGCAAGTATATAACGCTTCTCGCTGTCTGTATATTGAATCAGTGCCAGTCGTGCAGATCTGTTGGGGTCGTATTCTATTGCTATGACTTTACCTTTTACCCCTGTCTTGTTTCTTTTGAAATCAATGATCCGCAGCAATCTTCGAGAGCCGCCTCCTCTGTGTCGTGCGGTAATCCGCCCTTGAGCGTTTCTCCCACCATGTTTTTTCAGGGCCACAACAAGAGAGCGTTCAGGGCGTTTCTTAGTTATCTCTTCAAATGTGTATGTGACAGTTCCTCGTTGTCCAGGGCTAGTAGGTTTTAGTGCTTTTAGTGGCATTTGCCTTAAACTATGCTCCCTCGAAGAATTCGATACGGTCGCCATGTTGTAACTTAACTACTGCTTTTTTGCGCTTCGGTGTTTTGTATAACTTGACTCCGTATTTTTTTTGTTTACCTGGTTTGGTTATCATATTCACTGAGAGTACTTTTACCCCAAACGCTTTCTCTACTGCTTGACGGACTTGTATTTTATTGGCTGTAAGAGCTACCTCAAACACGTACTTATCTTCTTCTTGAAGATAAGTACTCTTTTCAGTAATTACTGGCTGCCTTAAAACCTCGTATATATTCATCTAACTTTCTTCTTCGTTCAGATCAACACTAGTTTTTGCTTGTGACCAGAGTTGCTGTACTTTTGCGATTGCACCTTCTGTCATCAGAAGATGGTCGTAGTTCATGAGATCTAGGACATTTAGTAGCGATGCCTTAGTTACCCTGACTTGTTCAATGTTGCGTGCAGACCGATGTAACGTCCTGTAATTAATGCGGGCTTGCTCAAGTTCTGAACTTTCGCTGCCCTGAGTTACATCTCCTGTCGCTATAAGTACTGAGGAGGGTAAACCCAGTTGGTTTATTGTTGTGATTACACTCTTAGTGCTGAATGACTGGATAGTTAGGTCATCTACTATGGTAAGTGAATCATTAGATACCTTGTCACTTAGCATGCACCGAATGGCTAGACGTCTCATTTTTTTAGGTGTTTGTTGTTTGTAACTTCGCACCCGCGGACCAAAAACAGTTCCACCTCCGCGCCATTGTGGAGAGCGGATGCTCCCTTGGCGGGATTTGCCTGAGCCTTTTTGCGGTCTCGGTTTTCTTCCTCCTCCTGATACTTCTCCTCGTGTCTTGGTATGTGCTGTCCCCTTTCGAGCGTTTGCACGATGGGCGACCATAACTTGATGAACAAGTCCTTTGTTCATCGGTACTCCGAATACTGAGTCGTCTAATTCTATGGACCCAATATCTTCACCATTAGTATTTTTAAGTTTATGTTCCACTGTTTCGAGTTTCCTAGTTCTTGTAAATTGTTACCAGGCCACCTTGCGGTCCTGGGACTGCGCCCTTGATGAGTAGTAAATTGCGATCTTGGTACACTTGCATAACCTGTAGCCCTTTTACGGTCACTTTTTGAGTGCCCATGTGCCCTGCCATTTTCAGCCCCTTCCATACTCTACCAGGAGATGTTCCAGCACCAATGGATCCTGGAGCTCGATGCCGGTCAGACTGTCCATGCGTTTTTGGACCTCCGTGGAAGCCGTGGCGCTTGACTCCTCCAGCGAATCCTCGTCCTTTTGAAATGCCAGTAACTTGGATTATTTCCCCAACGGAGAATATATCCGTGGTGATTGTTTGTCCAACCTCAAGGTCTTCAAGGTCCGATACTGGTATTTCTCGTAACTCGCGAAACATTCCGCCTGCGCGTTTCAGATGTCCACGTTGAGGACTATTAAGCTTCTTGGTTTCGGCGAAACCAAGTTGAACTGTATCATACCCGTCAATCACGCGAGTTTTTATTTGAGTGATCGTGCACGGACCAGCTTCTATGACTGTTACTGCTGTCACCGACCCATTTTCTTCGAAAACTCGAGTCATCCCTAGTTTTTTTCCTAAAATACCTTTGATCATCTTCGTTATTCCTATTGTTTTATCACGATATCAACGCCTGCAGGAATGTTGAGCCGTGTCATAGCATCTACAGTTTTTGACGTTGGTTTAACTATGTCAATGAGGCGTTTGTGCGTGCGTATTTCAAAATGTTCCCTAGAATCCTTATCTACGTGAGGGCTCCGAATGACACAGAACCGCCTTATTGTTGTGGGTAGCGGCACAGGACCTCTCACGGATGCCCCGGTTAGCTCAGCTGCGTCCACAATTTGGAGTGCTGAAAGGTCAAGGCTTTTGTGATCAAATGATTTGAGCACGATCCTCATTTTCTGAGTAGCCATTGTCGCTCCCTGTTATCCTTCCGTATTTCTTTAGGCTTCTGCAAGTGCCTTGGTGGCGTGGCTTGCTGGGACCTGGTCGTAATGGCTGAATTGCACGGAATGACCTGCTCTTCCTTGTGTTAACGAACGCAGAGCGGTGGCATATCCGAACATTTCGGCCAGAGGTATCATAGATTGCACTATTTGACCAACACGGTCAAGTCTTACTTCTCCTATTAATCCTCTGCGTCGACTCAGATCGTCTAGAACATCTCCAAGGAATTGATCTGGGGTTGTAATTTCAACAGCCATGACTGGCTCTAACAAACTACAGCCTGCCCGTCTTAGGGCGTCTTTAACTGCCATCGAGCCTGCGATGTGGAATGCCATTTCAGAGGAATCAACAGCATGGAAGCTTCCGTCAGTCAATGTTATTTTTACATCAACTACGGAGTACCCACCAAGTATTCCTGAGGTTAGCGCTTCCTTGGCCCCGTTTTCGACAGGCTTGATATATTCACGGGGTATTGTACCCCCAGTGATTTTATTTTCGAACTTTATTCCCGAATCTCTTTCAAGTGGCTCTATGGTAAGTACAGCATGACCATACTGCCCGCGACCGCCCGACTGCCTTACGAATTTGCCATCGCCCCTCGCTCGCTGATTGACCGCTTCCCTGTAACTTACCTTGGGTTGGCCTGTTCGGGCTTCTACTCCGAACTCTCTGCGCATACGATCTAGTAAGATTTCAAGGTGGAGTTCTCCCATTCCCGCAATAATTGTTTGACCGGTCTCATTATCGTGATGAATTCGGAAAGTTGGATCTTCTTCTCCAAGTTTGATCAGACTTTGTGCAAGTTTTTCTTGATCGGGGCGCGATTGGGGTTCCACCGCGATCGATATTACGGGTTCGGGGAAGTCAATCGCCTCAAGGATGATCGCCGTTCCACGGTCGCATAGAGTGTCACCTGTAAATGTGTCCTTCAACCCGACTGCTGCTGGTATATCACCACTTACGATGACTTCCAACTCTTCCCTATGGTTGGCGTGCATGCGTAATACTCTGCCTAGCCGTTCCATTTTTTTTCTTGTAGCGTTATAAACCATAGCACCCGACTTTGCCTGCCCAGAGTACACTCTTAGGTATACGAGTCTTCCGGCAAATGGGTCAGTGACTACCTTGTAGGCAAGCGCTGTAAATGGTTCATCGTGTGCGTGTCGTACTATGCTTGATTCGTCAGTAGGGTCAGTGCCTGTTACTGGGGGTACATCTTCGGGCGACGGAAGGTAAGTTATTATTGCGTCAAGAAGCGGCTCGACGGCTATGCCGTTTTTTGCCGATCCACAGAATACAGGAGTGACCAAGTTTTTTAGTGTTGCTCTTCTGAGTGCCGTTTGAATATCAGTAAATGTGGGTTCAGTATCTTCGAGATAAAGTTCAAGAAATTGATCGTCGTTATCTGCTATTGCGTTGAGTAATAACTCTCGGTGTTCTTTGAAGGCAGTCTGCACATTTTCCGTTTGGTCGGATATATTTTGTTTGACTAGTTGAGGAGTTCCCGTTTCTTGTTTTTCGTAGATGGTGGCTTCGCCGGTTATGAGATCTACTACACCGATGAAATCTGCCTCGACCCCTACTGGTATTTGTACCGGTAACGGCTGCCCCCCTAGTCTGGCTCTAACTGAGTCAGCGGAAGCAAAAAAATCTGCTCCAGTACGGTCCATCTTATTCACAAAACAAATTCTCGGTACACCGTAGCGATCGGCTTGTCTCCAGACAGTTTCCGATTGTGACTGAACTCCGGCTACTGCATCTAGTACGACAATTCCTCCATCTAGGACTCGAAGGCTTCTTTCGACTTCTGCCGTGAAATCTACGTGGCCTGGGGTATCAATAATATTAATATCGTGACCATTCCATTCAGTGGAGGTAGCAGCAGCGGTAATGGTAATACCGCGCTCTTGTTCCTGAGCCATCCAGTCCATAACTGCAGTTCCCTGATCCACCGTGCCGACTTTATAGGTTATCCCAGTCGTGTACAGGACGCGCTCTGTAACAGAGGTTTTGCCTGCGTCTATATGGGCGATGAAACCTACGTTACGAACTTTTGATAATTCTGTTCTGTTCGATATCTCAGACATATACCTAGTTTAAACCTTAAACCCTCTCTAGCTAGTACCCGTGACTATTAACTGTCATGTGGGCGTCACGTGCCCTCAATGGGGTGATTGAAACACGGGACTTGGTTACTTCCAGGTCCCTTACGCAGGATTTACCATCTGTAATGAACAAAGGCGCGATTTGCCTCAGCCATTCTATGCATTTCTTCTCTACGCCTGACAGCTGCTCCTTGACCTCTGGATGCATCCTGAAGTTCTTGAGCTAGTCTTTCAGCCATTGGTCGACCTGCTCGAGCCCTTGCAGAATTGATAATCCACCTCATTGCGAGCATGGTAGCTCTTCTTGATCTAACTTCAACGGGAACTTGATAGGTTGCTCCCCCGACCCTTCTTGGTTTTACTTCCATGGCTGGCGTAGTGTTACGCATTGCCTGTTCAAATACATCTATGGGAGATTGATTGGTAGAACCGGCGGCAGAATCTAGTGCACTATAAACTATACGTTGTGCGACAGTCTTCTTGCCATTAAGCATTACTTTATTGATAAACCGAGATAACTCTTCATTCCTGAATTTAGAATCTGGTATTCCCGCTCTTACTTCTGCTCGCCGTCTTCTTGCCATAATTATACTAACCAATTCCTTTATCAGATGAAATATCTCTGATCGATTACACATAAGTGGCTTTTACTAAACTTGTGCATCCCAGTATTCACTGTAAATTGCTTTAAGCTTTCTTTGTTCCGTACTTACTACGTCCATTTTTTCTGTTGCTGACGCCGGCAGCGTCAAGAGTTCCCCGAATTACGTGATATCGTACTCCAGGCAGATCCTTGACTCGTCCTCCTCTTATGAGGACTACTGAATGTTCTTGTAGGTTATGTCCTTCTCCGGGAATGTATGCAGTTACTTCCATCCCATTTGTGAGTCGGACACGGGCAACTTTGCGAAGGGCAGAGTTGGGTTTCTTAGGGGTGACGGTACGTACCTGCACACAAACGCCTCTTTTTTGCGGATTACCTTTAGTCGTGAAAGTTCTTGTTAGAAGCGAGTTGGAGGACACCCTCAGAGCCGGGGCCTTAGGCTTTTTTGTTTGGGGTCTTCGCCCTTTTCGGATTAGTTGATTTACCGTTCCCATTATTCTCTTTCATTCATTGTAGCTTTGTGGTTTGTGCAATCGCCACGCATTATTATGAGCACCGCGCTACTCTAGCAGAGCAGCAATGCTCTGTCAATGTTCCCGTGCCTAGCATGTAGGCAAATAATAACAGTGTATGTTTCCCGATTCACCTACTTCCGAATTGGGGTAACATATTTATCATTGTTGACTAGTCCTAGATTTTTAAGGGGATGATTAGTGAGCTCATTGAATTCATGGAGAAATGGGACTATTACGTTAGTCTCTGGGAAGACGGTATGGGCAGCTCTTTGCGATTTTAGTGGTCGTTCAAAAGGGGTCAGCTTGTATTACAAACTTAAGATGGTGACTAAAGAACCTTTGCGTGAAGGGACGCAAATTTGGTGCCGTATGGGATTTGGAGAGGGGGTTCTATTTGTGGAAGACTTAGATCCGCCTAATGGCTTCACTATGACTGGAATTGTAGGGGGAATCCAGGCCCGGGTTTCGTTTAGGATTGTGGATATTCTGGATGGAGGGTATGTAGAAATTTGCATAGAATTGGATAATGAGGCGGTGTTAGAAGAGTCGCAATTAGCTTTTCTCAGAGAATGGATGATCGATCAGATTAATGCGATAAGAAGACAGGCTGAGTTAGCGCCTAAAGTGAGGTAATAGCATGGGTAAAAGAAGTGATAGACACAATATACTTAAGCGTTTTGCCTTGGTGGGTGATATCGGAGGAACAAATTGTCGATTGGGGATAATGTCATCAGCAGGTGAAATTGTGGAGCGAGCAAAGGATGTCAGTTCTCGAAGTTTGACTCCCCAGGAATTAGTGGAGCGCATGGAGCAGTTGTATATTGATTCAAGGATGCACTTTGATTCCACATATTCATTCGCTGGAGTTTCTTTGGCAATAGCAGGGTTGGTTAATCAAAAAGCTGGATTGTTGGAGGCGTCTCCGCATTTAGAACACTGGGTAGGTGTTCCTTTCATAGATATGTTCCGTGAAAAATTCCCAGGGGCGTGCTACATCGAGAATGATGCAACAGCTGCTACCTTTGCGGAGTTTCGCCTAGGAGCTGGTATCGGGGCAAAGAATATGGTTTATATTGCTATCGGGACAGGTGTAGGTGGAGGCTTGATTATTGATGGACATTTATATCGAGGGAGTGGAGGATTCGCCGGTGAGATAGGGCACATTTATGGAGGATCTGAAATTTTGTGCGCGTGTGGAAACTATGGATGCCTGGAAGCCATGAATTCGGGATCAGGGATAGAGGCTCAACTGCTCGATGGTGCGTTGGCAGATACATATGAGGATATTGAAAGCGAGAGCGCTTTTAGGGGATCGCTGCAAATTGGAGTGGCTGCGAAATCAGGACACATACCGGCGTTGGAGTTGATTCGAGATGTTGGGAAGGGTATAGGAATAGGGTTAGGCAATGTCTTGAATGTACTAAATCCCGATACATTAATTATTGGTGGAGGGTTAAGTGCACTCGGAGAAGAATTCATAAATTCGATAACAGTGTCTTTGCAGGCAACAGCTTTTTGTGAGATGACGCGAGACCTAAAGGTTAGTGGTGGAAGTCTTGGTGATTATGGGGGAATGTTAGGAGCGGGTCTGCTTTTGTTCGATCAACAGTTAGATTCTAAGAGGACCGTGTCCATATAGAGTAATAGGTATTCCCGTTAATAGCTTCTACTACTTCTAGATGTTCTAATGCCCTTACTTGCAATAACACTTCGTGAATTCTCGATCGCATTAATTCGATGTATGGTCCGTACGAGAACCGTTCCAAGATGCAGGTTATTATTCCAAAATGGATAAGCCCTGATGAGGTTCCAGGCCAAGGTAGAATGGTGAGAGATTCTGGCTTGGAGAAATCAGGACGCATGTTTTGAATCGCAGTGAATCTTTCTTCTAACGAAGATGCCATAGGGACTAGGTCTATAGATGGAGGCATCGTGTCATTGTTTCGAGTATCAATTACGATCGTTTGACGCAGAATCGGGAAATGTATGCTTATAACATCTGCCGATTCTACGTGCCCTTTGAGTTTTTCTATGTCAAACCGAAATCCGCCGTCCACATTCAAGCCTCTATAAGCTCTGTTCTCGGGATTAGGCAACGCCCATTTCAGATAGCATAGCGGTGAACCCTGGCAGAACCTTCTCCCAGTCTCCAACTACTCCAAAACGGCTTTCTTTGAATATGTTGCAATCTGGATCCTTGTTGACTGCAACGATGTTTTTGGCATTGGTGCATCCTGCCATATGTTGGCTTGCTCCTGATATTGCCCAGGTAAGGTAGAGTTCAGGGGCAATGCTCTTACCAGTGAGTCCAACTTGGTAGCTATGATCTAACCACCCGGCATCAACTACTGCACGAGACGCCCCTAATGCTGCTCCCATAGTTTTCGCGAGGCTCTCGAATGCTGGCAGATTCTCAGGTCCTGCTATTCCTCGCCCAACAGACACTACTATTCTTGCTTCCTCAAGTTTTTCGCCTTCCTGCTCTTCTATTATTCGCTCTATTTGGTTGACCTTCTGCACATTAGCATCAAGTGATAGAGGAATTTCTGCTATTTCCCCAGAACGAGAGGAGTCAGTGGGTAATGGGTCGAGAGTTTTCGGGCGCATAGCAATCACTTGAGGATCTTTGCTGCAGACCAGCTTTGCAAGGGCGTTCCCTCCATAAACTGGCCTAGTTGCGATTACTCGATTGTTGTCATCAACTTCAATATCCACACAGTCTTGGATCAAAGGTACATCGAATCGAAATGCAAGTCGAGGGGCGAGGTCCCGTCCGATCAGTGTTTTACCGACGAGTATTACTGAAGGATTGATTTGACTTGATGCTTGATGACAGGCTTCAAGTAGCGCATCGATATTGATGTTTGTTAGTAGGGCATCTTCTGATATGTGGACTTTGCCTGCACCGAGGTGTATTGCTTGCTGTCCTGCGTCCTTAGCTCCTGCACCGAGTAGAAGGCACTCAATGTTCTCGGTGATTCTGCTTGCTGCGGCTAGTAGCTCACCAGTGATGCTATCTAACGATCCAGTATCTGTGAGTTCTCCAATTACCAAAGCTATTTTGTTGCTTGCCATGATTACACTCCTGTTTGTGAATTGCGAATTTTTCCGGCATTATAGAGAGTTTGTGCGGTGTGTCTTGTTTATCTTATTCATGCCTTTGATTGTAGGTGGTGATTATATAAGTTTTGCTTCACGAAGTTTAAGGGCCAGTTTTCTCCCTGCGTCTTCGTCGTCATCGCCTTCTATGAATTCACATACGACATCTGAGATAGGTATGTAGAGATCCTGAATTTCAAGGCCACCGTTTAGTTCGTTAGTGTCTAGGTTTATATCTCCCAAACCTAGTGAGGTTGGTTGCTTCCTACTAGCTTGCATTATGTTTCGTAGTGTAGGATATCGCACTGGGGCTAACTCGTTGCTTACGGTTACAACCGCAGGAAGAGTTGTTTCTAGTACTTCGTATCCGTCTGGAAGTTTTCTTTCGACTCTTACCTTGCCATCAACTATTTGTACATCTGATGCCATTGTTATGCACGGAATTCCTAATATCTCGGCAATTCCCAAAGGCACATGGGCTTGATCAAAATCAGATGCTTGTCTCCCGCAGAGTATTAGATCGAATTCACCCATATTTTGAATAGCCGAGGCAAGAGATTTAGCAGTACCGAATGCCCCTATTCCATCAAAAATGTCGTCTTGGAGTAACGTTAAATCATCAGCCCCCATTGAGAGAGGCTTCTTTATGACATCCATTACGAAGGAACTTCCGATTGAGATTACAGATACGGTTGCCCCATCGTTTTCTTTGATGCGAAGGGCCGCCTCCATGGCATTCTCATCAAAACCATTTAGGACTGGGGGTACCCCTTGTGGATCTAGCACCTTTTTTGTGGCGCTATCAATTTTGAACTGAGACATTGGGGTTTCCGGGTCCATTACTTGTTTCACGCATACGAGTATGTTGGCAGGCATAAATATCAACTCCTGTTTCAGGTAGTAAAAATGTGGCTAATGAACGTGTTATATCATTCGCAAACTTCGCTTGTCAACAAACTGGGCAAGACACGTCTTGTCTCAAAATTCCATGGTACGTATTGGGTTTTTCTGGGCATTTAGGCTCCTGAATTAGAACGTTACTGAATGAGTTAATTAGTTATTGGTTAAGATGATACAACGTTGATTAACCGACCCGGAACAAAAATGATCTTTTGTATTTCATGGTTTTTTAAGTGTTGTCTGATACGATCACTTGTCAGGGCTATTTCTTCGGCATCTGATTGAGATATGTCAATAGGAGTAGTGATCCGATCTCTTACTTTCCCATTTAGCTGAATCACTAAGGTCATAGTTTGATCGTATGCGAGATCGGAGTCCCATGAAGGTAGGGATTGATTATGAACGCTCTCAAGGTGTCCCGTCTTTTCCCATAGTTCCTCGGATAGGTGAGGCGCTATCGGGGCTAACATCAGCAGCAACTTAGTTATACAGTCGCTCCAAGTAACTCTTCGAACGGAGTTATTTCCCCAGTGGATTGCCATCTCGTTTGTTAGTGCCATCAAGGTAGCTAGGGCTGTATTGAATTTAAAATTCTCTGTGTCATCTAGTACCTTTTTAACAGTCTTGTGTACTAACCTCTGGAATTCAATATCATCAGTGTCTTTAGTGGATGTTAGAGTTTGTGTATCAAGCATTGTAAGATCCCATAACCGGTTAAACCAACGGACTACTCCGTTAAGGCCACTGTCGTTCCATTCTCCTCCCTGATCCCAAGGTCCTAAGAACATCAAATATGTGCGTACAACATCTGCACCGAATTGACTGACATATTCATCAGGGGATACGACGTTTCCGCGCGATTTGCTCATTTTTTGTTGGTTTAAAATAATCGTTCCCTGGTTGAACAATCTTGTAAAAGGCTCTCCAAATTTGACCAGCCCAAGATCCCGTAGCACTTTGGTGAAGAATCGCGCATACAGAAGGTGCATGACAGCGTGTTCCGCTCCCCCAGTATATTGATCGACGGGACACCAAGTGTTAACTTGAGTGGAATCAAATGGGGCAGTAGTATTGGTGGGATCAGTATATCTTAGGAAATACCAGGATGAATCAAAAAAGGTATCTAAGGTATCAGTTTCCCTTTCAGCAGGGTTTTTACACGATGGGCATGTAGTTTGTTTAAAAGTAGGATGTTGCTCAAGTGGAGACTCCCCGGTAGGTAGGAATTCCGCATCCTCAGGCAACAGTACTGGCAATTCGTTTTCTGGGACTGCTACTGGTCCGCATAGGCTGCAATGGACAATGGGTATTGGAGTTCCCCAATAGCGTTGTCTTGATACCAGCCAGTCACGGATCCTGTAAGAAGTTGAGCTACTTCCTTTTTTGACTAATTCTAAGGCAGTTGCAATTGCATTAGTAGCCTCGCTATTTAATAGTCCTGTGAATTTACCAGAATTCACTAGTTTTCCTGATCCAGTCCATGCGTAATTTAGTGTAGATGTTTCAGTTATTGAGTCATTTTCTGCTATGACTAATTTAATGGGTAGATTGTAGGTAGTGGCGAATTCGAAATCTCGTTGATCGTGCGCTGGGACACCCATTACAACTCCAGTACCGTATGAAGCAAGCACGTAATCCCCGATGAAGATAGGCACTGATTCCCCCGTGAGTGGGTTTGAGCAATAACTTCCTAAGAAAACACCAGTCTTTTTGTCGTCAGCAGAAAGACGGTCAATGTCAGTTTTCCTGCGAGCAGCTTCAATGTACTCTTCCACAACAGGAATCTCCGCAGCAGTAGTGAGTTGCCTAACTAAAGGGTGCTCGGGGGCGAGAACGATAAAAGTTACTCCATAAAGAGTGTCGACTCTGGTTGTGAACGTAGATAGCTTACCTATGTTTAGTTCGAGGTGAGAAATATCAAAATCGACAGTGACACCTTCGCTTTTGCCGATCCAGTTTTTCTGCATTAGCTTGATCTTTTCAGGCCAGTCTAAATCATCCATTACTAACAATTCTTCAGCGTATTTAGTGATACTCAGAAACCATTGGTTTAGATCACGTTTGTAAACTATGGTTTCGCACCGTTCGCACGCTCCATTTACTACCTGTTCATTTGCAAGGACTGTGTTGCACGAAGAACACCAATTCGCTGAGGCATTTGCTTTGTAGGCTAACCCTTCTTTGAAAAATTGCGTGAAAAGCCACTGATTCCAGGTGTAGTATTCCGGAAGTGAGCAGATAATTTCGCGGTCCCAATCATAAATTGCCCCAATCGATTGAAGTTGGCCACGCATGCGTTCAATGTTCCCCATGGTCCATTCGTGTGGGTGGATTTGCCTTTTGATTGCAGCATTTTCTGCAGGTAGTCCGAAGGAATCAAACCCCATAGGGTGTAGGACATTGAACCCTTGCATGCGTTTGTATCGAGCGTGAGCATCTGCAGGGGCCATGGCATACCAATGGCCGATATGCAAATCACCTGAAGGATATGGGTACATTGCAAGTTCATACCATTTAGGAGCATCGGTGTTGGGGTGGGTCTTGTATGTCCCATCCTGATGCCACTTGGTTTGCCATTTTTTGTCTATTTCATTTGGGGCGTATCGAAGTGGGTTTTGAATTTTCGGATCACGCATTGGGATCACCTTTGATTGAATACTATAAAACAAGACATTAGAAGGCATAGGGATTTTGGTATGAAACAGGATCTTCTTATCTCCTAGGTTAGTTTCTGTGAGACCTGTAGTTTCACAATATACCATCAATCGACTAAGATTTGATTTGCAATTCCTTCTGAAAATTTGGAAATTCACCCTTCAAATATCCCTTGACTGCTTGGTGCCATGGTTGGTATAGTTCAATTTATCAATTTTTAGTTGCAGGTAGTTCGTGTCCTCTTATCATGTTAAGGAAATTCGAAATGCATATGGCTTCGATGATGTTGCGATTGTTCCTGGAGCAGTCACGCTGAATCCGGAGTTAGCAGATACCAGTTTTACATTGGGAGAATGCAGTTTCGAAACCCCCTTTATAGCTTCAGCAATGGATGCAGTAGTAGATCCTTCATTCGCAGCCTTGATGCACGAGATAGGAGGGCTTGCTGTAATGAATTTAGAGGGTATTCAAACGCGATATGAAGATCCGACAATTGCTTTGGAAACTATTATCAAAGCCTCTCAGGACACCGTTACCACCGTTCTGCAAGAGGTATACACCAAGCCAATTGAAGAAAAACTTATACAGATTCGTGTTGAACAAATTAAAGCCTCTGGGAGTATATGTGCAGTTTCTGTTACTCCTCAAAACACCAAAAGACTAGCTCCTTTAGCTGTGGAAGCTGGTGCAGATGTGATAGTAGTTCAGTCAACAGTAACGACGGCTAGGCATATATCTCGTAGCTACAAAGGGTTGGTTCTTTCTGATCTGGTTCCTACTCTCAAAGGAATTCCCTTGGTGGTTGGAAATTGTGTGACTTATGATGCTGCACTAGAATTGATTGAAACAGGGATAGATGGCCTTCTAGTAGGTGTTGGGCCTGGAGCTGCATGCACAACTAGGGAAGTCACTGGGATTGGTGTCCCCCAGGTTACTGCGACTTTAGAGTGTGCTGCTGCGAGAGAAAAACATTATGCAAACACTGGCAAGTACGTGGCTGTGATAACAGATGGCGGTCTGCGTACCGGTGGAGATATATGTAAGGCGATTGTGGCAGGAGCGGATGCTGTTATGCTTGGTACGCCGTTCGCACAATCTGCAGAAGCACCTGGGCAGGGATATAACTGGGGTATGGCAGGAAAGGATTCTGAACTCCCCCGGGGTACTCGTGTCGGTACTGGGACGACAGCTCCTCTAGCTCAGATCATTAATGGTCCAACTGCAGTGACGAATGGAACTCAAAATTTCTTAGCGGCGCTGAAAGTGTGTATGGGGATGGTTGGAGCTCAAAACATAAGGGAATTCCAACAGGCTGAGCTTGTTCTTGCCCCGGCGATTAAAACAGAAGGCAAGCATCTACAGTTGAACTCTTAATTTGATCATTCTGAATAAGCATCCATTATCCGCCGTGTGATTTTATCGCATTGGGGATGAGCGATAAAAAGCGTGGCAGCCTGAGTTCTCGTGTGCTGATCTAGGAGTAGAGTTTCACCTCATTATCCTTTCGAGATATTCCGATACCAATGCTGCCGGGATTTTCTGTTGTGTTTCTCTTAGAGACGAATTATGTTATCGTGATGCGGTTCAGGAAGTAGTGAGTAACTGATGGGCCCGCGAATCGTTTGCTTGGGGAATCCATCATGCTGACGACGATATCCGATGGCTTATTAATAGCATGAGGGTTTGTGGAATGGAACTTGCTAGTACAATAACTACGTCAATCCGCAATGCCCAGACACAGCATTCATATCCAGTGATCCCTTATATACCAGTTGGATATCCAGATATAGAAACCACTTTCAATATCGTAAAGAGATTTGATAGATTAGGAGCGCCTGCAGTTGAGCTCGGAGTTCCATTTAGTGATCCATTAGCCGATGGAGTGACTATTCAAAAAGCTAGTCAAGCTGCGTTAGAAAATGGGGTCAACCTTCATGATTGCATTCAATTAGCTGCAAGATTGAGATCAGACGGAGTTACTGTTCCAATCATTCTCATGGGTTACTATAACCCGATTTATCATTATGGCGTGGAGAAGTGTGTCAAAGACTCACAGGCGAGTGGCGTAAATGGATTTATTATTCCTGATTTGCCGTATGAAGAAAGCGGGTTGATGTGGAAGTACACAGAAGATTACGGCATGGCTCTTGTCCCTTTGATTGCTTTAACAAGCAGTGAAGAGCGGATTTCTGTTGCCTGTACCAGAGCCTCTGGTTTTTTGTATTGTGTGAGCATCACAGGAGTTACTGGAGCTCGTAGTGAACTAGAGATAGCTCCGTTAAATAAAATGGTGCAGAGGGTACGTCGCAACAGTGATTTGCCTATAGCTGTCGGGTTCGGGGTATCCACCAGAAAGCAGGTTGAGGATTTGTGTTCCGTTGCTGATGCGGTTGTGGTTGGCAGTGCTTTTGTGCAGGCAGTGGATGGGGCTGGCCATGGTAATGCTGTTGATGCAGCAGCATCTCTATATGGACAACTTGCTAGGGCTTAGAGTATCCAACCTAACTATCAATTTATAAAAGCGAGAGGTTATGAAATGTCAGCAGTCAGAGGGATAAGGGGAGCTACAACTGCGGATGCTAATGACAAACAGAGCATTTTAAATGCTGCCCAAGAATTATTTACTGATCTTGTTGCGCAGAATGGGATACAGGAAAGTCAGGTGGCTGCAGTATTTTTCACGACTACGACAGATCTCAACGCAGAATTTCCTGCCCAAGTGGTAAGGCTTCTTGGGTGGACCAATAGTGCAATGATGTGTGGTCATGAGATGGTAGTTCCTGATGGATTGCCGATGTGTGTTCGCATCTTGATACTTGCAAATACAGATAAGGGGCAGGACGAAATCAGGCACGTTTATTTGAAAGGAGCGATTAAGTTGCGCTCTAGGGGGGTAACCCAGTAGTTACTAAGATCGATGATTTATGGGGGAATATAAAGGATATGTCACAGTTACATAACGTTAACATTCAGAGGATTGAGCCACTGGCGACACCTAAGGAATACCAAGAGCGATTTCCAATCTCAGATGAAGTGGCGAGGTTTGTTGCGGAGGGACGGGATCAAATCGCACGCATAATGCGAAGAGAAGACGATCGATTGCTTTTGATCACAGGTCCGTGTTCACTGCATGACCTTGATAGCGCGCAAGAGTATCTCGTTCGTTTGAAAGAGCTTTCTGAAAAATATAGTGATCGTCTGTTGATAGTCATGAGGGTTTATTTCGAAAAACCTCGAACTACAGTTGGATGGAAAGGTTTAATTTATGATCCACACTTGAACGGAAGTAGTGATATCACAACTGGGTTAACAATGGCTCGCCAATTTTTGATTAAAGTTGGTGAGATGGGAGTACTAGCAGCAACCGAGATTGTGGACCCGATAACCCCACAGTACATCGCTGATTTGATTTCATGGGCAGCAATTGGAGCCAGAACTGCTGAAAGTCAGACTCATAGACAGATGAGTAGTGGATTGAGTATGCCTGTTGGGTTTAAGAATGGGACAGGTGGCAGCCTACAACTTGCGGTTGACGGGGTGGTTGCGGCTCGCAGCAACCAAGCCTTCATCGGGGTCGATGAGAATGGACGTGCGTCCATGATTGTGACCGATGGTAACCCGAATTGCCATATAGTTCTGCGTGGAGGGAGTAATGGGCCGAATTTCGATAGTGATTCCATTGCTGATGCTTCTCAACGTTTGATGAGAAGAAATCTGGAGCCCCAACTAATTGTGGATTGTTCACATGCTAACTGTAATAAAGATTTTCGGTTACAGAGGGTAGCTTTCCTTGATTTATTAGAGCAGCGAGTGGCTGGTAATCACAGCATAGCTGGCATGATGTTGGAGAGTAACCTATTGGAGGGGAACCAACCCTTGGATGAAAGTGATCCAAGTAGTTTGAAATATGGTGTTTCAATTACTGATCCGTGTGTGGGCTGGGATGAGACGGTGGAGTTGATACAGACTGCTTATGAAATGCATGCTTAGACTTGGTCAAAGGCACACCCCAATCTAAGCATGCTTTGGGGTGTGCCTTGACGCGTGTTGAGGTGCATGCTAGTATCGCGGCACTCGCGAAATTAACCCTTACTATTAGGGCTACAGAAAGAGCATCATCTTCCCTATATGTCTCTTTATCAGGAACTTTCAGAGTCTCGTCCCAAGAAAGACGTAATTTTCGCAATCGGTGTGTTTGATGGAGTGCACAGAGGGCATCAACACCTCATGAGTATTGTTCGGGGTGAAGCTGAGCACAAAGACGCTTTTTCTGGGATAATTACTTTTGCAAACCATCCTAGAAATGTGCTGTTGCCAGATAATCCGATATTACTCATCAACGGGATTGAAGATAGGGTAAATTTACTTAAACATCAAGTAGATTTTGTCTTACCCCTTACGTTTGATATTGATCTCTCTAAGATTCGTGCCAAAGAATTTTGTCGAAACCTAGTAGAGCTAGTAAGGATGAAAGGGTTGGTGGTTGGTCCGGATTTCGCTCTAGGTTTCCAGCGAGAAGGGACTCCTGAGGTTTTGGCAGAGATTGGCCAAAACCTTGGATTTTCAGTCCGAGTGGTGGACCTTCTTTTACAAGATGAAAAAGGGATAAGTAGTACGGCGATTCGGGCTATGATTGAGGCTGGTGATGTTGTTGGTGCTGGACAGTGGTTAGGGTATCCAGTTTTTGTAAAAGGGCTAGTACGCTTTGGGGCGCAACAAGGTAAGGAATTAGGATTTCCAACTGCAAATATTATCCCTGGCACTGAGTCTGTCACTCCAGGGGATGGGGTATATGCTGGGTTGGTGGATTTGGGGGAAGGTAGATTGAGACCAGCCGCCATTAGTGTTGGATCAAAGCCGACTTTCGGGATCAATGGTCGAGTTATTGAGGCTTTTATAATTGATTTCGATTCAGATATCTACGGAAGCGTTATTAAAATTGAATTCCACAAACGTTTGCGGGATCAGTTAATTTTTGATTCGGTAGAAGATTTACAATCACAAATGTCCTTAGACGTTGAGGAAGTTGTGAAATTGATCTAATGGGTTTGTGCTTATATATGAAGTTCTGAGTGAAAGTTTCTAGTCGCAAATGATGTTTCCTTCGCAAAGGGGTGCCACTTTTGGGGAAAATGACTGATATTGATTTTATTCTTAGGCGTGGAGTTTCAGAGATCATACCCGAGAAAGAGTTTGTTGATAGGTTAAACGAGGGCCCGCCTCTAAGACTTAAAATGGGATTTGATCCAAGCAAGCCAGATATACATTTGGGGCATGTAGTGGGCCTTAGAAAGCTCAGGCAGTTGCAAGATATTGGGCATAAAGTAATCCTAATAGTGGGGGATTGGACAGCACAAATTGGTGATCCGAGCGGTAGATCAGCTACACGTCCAATGATTTCTCGCGAAGAAGTGGTTGAGAATGCCAAAACTTATACGGCTCAATTTTTTAAAGTAGTGGATCGAGCAAGAACTGATGTTGTGTGGCAAAGTGAGTGGTTTGGTAAGTTTGGCCTGGAAGATGTTATAAAACTAGCGTCGGTATTTACTACAGCCCAAATACTAGCAAGGGAAGATTTCTCTGTACGATATGCTCAAGGTCACCCTATCAGTATGAGTGAATTGATGTACCCATTGCTCCAAGCTTACGATTCGGTGGCGATTCAGGCCGATGTTGAGTTTGGAGGGACTGATCAAAAATTCAATGTGTTAGCTGGTCGCCAATTGCAGCAGTCTTGGGGGTACAGTCCTCAGATCTGTTTTTTTGTTCCAGTTATTCCTGGGACTGATGGTTTCGTAAAGATGAGTAAGAGTCTTGACAATTATATTGGGATTGACGAGTCTCCAGTCGACATGTATGGGAAAATTATGTCTATTCCTGATCACTTGGTATGGATGTACTTAGAGGTTCTAACTGATGTCTCTGAATCTGATTTGGTGAAAATGAAAGTAGCGGTTGAAGGGAATCATTTGAATCCACTGGAAGTGAAAAAGACCCTAGCTAAGCAGTTGGTTAACACTTTCCATGGATTTGACGCTAGTGAACAAGCTACTGAGAATTTTGAGAATGTTTACCAACGCAGAAACGCTCCGGAAGAAATACCGTGTATTGAAATTAAAAGTGAAAGCGGTATTATCAATGTTGTGCTGACCAGATTTTTATTAGAATATGACTTGGTTGATAGCAGATCAGAGGCAAAGCGGTTATTAACTCAAGGTGGTATTCAGGTTAATGGGCAGAAGATTGAATCAGATGAGTGTGTATTAGAGGCTGGGAGTGTATTGAAGATAGGAAGGCATAAATGGGCTCGTATAGTTGTAGTTGACCCATAATGTGCATCACGCTAGCTGAAAGTTCAGTCAACTAGGTATTTGGTTATAGATTATTCAGGTTGTTAGAAGAAGCTACCGACTGGCAGATTGAATCACTTTTTGTTATGCTTCAATGCTCATGATACAACAAACAATGAAGTGGAGGAACTGTGAACTTACGTATACCTGGCCCCACCCCTGTCCCGGATGATATTTTGCGATCAGGCGCTCGCCAAATGATTGACCATAGAGGTCCAGAATTCCAATCAGTCCTTTCAAATGTGACCGAAGGGCTCAAAAAAGTTTTTGGAACTGATGGAGATCTTCTGATTCTGACAGGATCTGGGACATCAGCGATGGAATCTGCAGTAGTCAATACGCTTTCATCTGGTGATAAAGTATTGGCTGTTAGTATAGGCGTCTTTGGTAATCGTTTTGCTGATATTGCGTCAGTTTATGGCGTCGATGTACAGCGCTTGAATTATGAATTTGGTGAAGCAGCATCTTCTGATGATATCGCTACGCTACTAAACCAAGACCCTGATATCAAAGCTGTTATGGTGACACACAACGAGACCTCTACGGGGGTCACAAATGATATAAGAGCTATTGCCAAAGTGGTTAAGCAGGATCCGAGTCGACTTCTTCTGATTGATGCAGTGAGTAGTCTTGGGTCAATTCCATGCCCGGTTGATGAACTGGAAGCAGATGTGGTCATTAGTGGTTCGCAAAAGGGATGGATGGTTCCGCCAGGGCTTGCGATGGTTGCTATGAGTGGTAAAGCATGGGAAGCATATGAAAAATCTAACCTACCTAAATTTTATTTAGATCTAGGTAAAGCTAAGGATTATTTGATCAGAGGCCAGACTCCGTGGACACCGGCGGTATCAATCTTCTATGCTTTAGAGACTTCATTGAGCAAGATCTTCACTGAGGGAGTTGAAAATGTGTATGCTAGGCATAAATTATTAGCTGAGAAGACTAGGGAACAAGTAAAGGCATTAGGGCTTGACTTGTTGGCGGATGAAAGCGTTGCATCTAACACTGTAACTGCGATAAAAGTACCTGAAGGTATTGATGGCAGGCAGCTAACTAAGCATGTTCGAGAGTCTTATAATGTCGTATTAGGGGGCGGACAGCAGAGCCTTGCAGGTAAGATAGTTCGAGTTGCTCATCTGGGGTACGTGGAGCCTACAGAAATCGACGATGCTCTCAGTGCTCTCGACCGTGGGTTGAGCGATTTAAAGTCTGCAGCAAGGTAGAAGCGTAGAAATAAAGGAGAAGATATGGCTAAGGTGCTTGTGGCAGATCCACTTCATAAAGTTGGCCAGGAGTTATTGCTTCAGGAGGTTGATATAGAAGTTGCTACGGGGCTCACAGAAGATGAATTAATTTCACGGATTGGAGAATTTGACGGCTTGATTGTTCGTAGTGAAACCCAAGTCACAAAAGCGGTTCTGAATGCAGGAATCAATCTGAAAGTTGTAGCGCGTGCTGGTGTTGGGGTAGATAACATAGAATTGGGAGCAGCCACCGATTTAGGGATCGCCGTAGTTAATGCTCCAACTGGTAATACTGTTGCTGCCGCAGAACATACGGTAGCCTTATTACTTGCCTTGGCTCGGAATATACCTCAGGCTTATATGTCATTACAGGCTAAAGAATGGCGCAGAAGTCAATTCATAGGAGTTGAGGTGCGCCATAAGGTTCTTGGAGTGGCAGGTTTAGGGAAGGTAGGAACTGAAGTAGCGAAAAGAGCCCGTGGATTAGAGATGAAAGTGATAGGATACGATCCCTTCGTGAGCCAGGAATATGCTACTCGGTTGGGAGTCGATCTTGTTTCTAAAGAAGAATTGCTATCACAATCCGATTTTATTACACTTCATCTTCCACTCACCTCTACGACTGAAAATTTTCTTGACGCTGATTCTCTTAAATTGGTTAAGAATAGCATTAGAATATTGAACGTAGCGCGTGGAGGTTTGATTCAAGATGAGGCTCTTTTTGCTGCATTAGAGAATGGTTCTGTAGCGGGTGCTGGTTTAGATGTTTTCCAATCAGAACCTCCTACCGACTACACTCTTATCGCACATCCTCGTGTTATCGCTACCCCGCATCTTGGTGCATCCACCGAAGAAGCTCAAGAGGAAGTTGCACGCGAAGCAGTAGCTCAACTCTTGATGGTTTTGAGGGGGGAAGCTGCTCCATATACAGTCAACGCAAGTTTTGCACCGCCCCGACCCGAAGGTATTTTGCATGCGTACGTTGGTCTAGCAGCGCTTGTTGGAAAGTTGGCAGTACAACTTTCCAGAGGACAACTGAGTGGACTGACCGTAAGATATCAAGGTGATATTTGTAACGAAGATACGAGTATATTAAAGGCATCTTCATTAGTTGGAGTCTTAGAAGAAGTTAGTAGTGAGAAGGTTAATTTGGTAAACGCACACTTGATCGCTGAAAGAAGAGGGTTGCGTATTTTGGAAGAAAAAGTGTCGGGGGAGTCTGAGAGTTATGGTAACCTGATAACCATAGAAATCCATACCAATATTGGTTCTACCACGGTTATCGGAACTATGTTACGAAACCAATCTAGGATTGTTAAAATCGACGACTATTGGGTAGACTTGGATCCGTCTAACAATTATCTTTTGGTTACGCGACATCAAGATCAGCCTGGTTTAGTTGGGGCAGTTGGAACTGTTGCAGGAGAGTGTGGAATCAATATAAGTTTCATGGAAGTGGGGAGGCAGACCCCGAGAGGGCAGGCTATGATGATCATTGGTTTGGACGATAAACTAGACCGAGATACACTAGATAAAATTCGAGGTATACCTTTCATAGACGACGTGTCGTTAGTAACTTTGTAAATCCTGTATGCCGTGAGTGGATAGGTGAAGGACGTTGGCGGTTGATATTAGTTTATTGAGTCGGGGGACACGGTTGGAGCGAATCGAATTCGCTCTTGATGATCAGTATATCCGTCGTTACTTGGAAGTTATCACAGGCAATGCTGAAGGTAGTGTAGTACGGAGGAGCATACCACCTCATGGCATAGCAACTCGAGCCATATTAGCATTACTGAATTATCTTAGCCTTCCATCTGGTACTGTACATGTGTCTCAGTCAATTACCTCTCATACTGAGGCAATGTTTGGAGACAAACTCACTATGCTAACAACAGTGACCCAAACTAGGGTTCTACGTATGTATATGCATATATCTCTCGGTTTTGATATTTATGATAATTCAGAGACTGGCCGATTGCTGGTTCAGGGAGATACGGTAGTTATGGTCCCATTAGAGCAGGATAGGTAGTGATGAATGATGTTCCAGGGGAGATTTCCGGTGAATGGCAGGAATTTGTTCAACGGCGAGTCGATGAGTATGCAGTAGCTTCTGGTGATCATAATCCGATTCATATTGACCCTCAATATGCGGCATCCACTCCTTTCAAATCTACTATAGTTCACGGTATGCTAGCTTTTGGGGTACTAGCTGAAATGATGGCAGCTTATTTTGGAGAGAACTGGGTGAGCGGGTCATTTTTGAAAATGCGATTTCGTGCTCCTATTTATGTTGGTACAGTGGCGATTCCGAGAGCGGTACTACAGTCTGATAAAACAGATAATGGATCACGTGTTGTTGAGTATGTTGTTACTTTTTCTGATGATCAAGGGAATGTTTTCGTGGATGGAACCGCACGGATTGATTTTCCGGAAAATAATTTATAGTTGGTCAAAAAACGGAGTTAGCTAATATTAGGTGTTCAGGGGTAGATGATGGCTATCAATAAAAGGCGTTTGCGTATAGCGGTCGATTCCATGGGGGGAGATTCTGCCCCCTTGGAGATAATACGAGGAGCTATACAAGCGACTGGTGATAGGAATTTAGAGGTCTTGCTTGTGGGGAATATGGATTTATTGGAAACCAGATTAAGGCAGGAAATCCATGATTCGGAGTTAATTTCAGTTGTAAATTCTGAAGGAGCCATTCCAGAAAATGAATCCCCTGTAAATGCTTTGAGACAAAAGCCAAAGGCCTCTGTAGCAGTGTGTGTAGAGTTGGTAAAGAATGGCTATGCTGATGCTTGTGTTACTATGGGGTCTACTGGTGCTGCAGTGGCAGCTTCTACGCTTGGATTTGGATTGATACATGGGGTTGAACGCCCTGCCTTGGCTGGACCTGTAATAGGATTTAATTCCAATGCACTTCTGTTAGATGTAGGAGCCGGGGTCGATCTTAGACCTTCTCAGTTGTTGAATTGTGGCATTATGGGCAAAGTTTTCGCTGAAAAAGTTTTAGAGATGGGAAGCATATCCATTGGAATTTTGAGTGTGGGGTCGGAGGAAAAAAAAGGTAACCGGCAGCTGAAAGAGGCATTTCCACTTTTTACAGAAAGTGGATTGCCATTTATAGGTAATCTTGAAGGGATCGATTTATTTGATGATCGGCCTAAAGTGATAGTTTGTGATGGTTTTCTTGGGAATGTCATTATGAAATACACAGAGGGTATTGGTGTTGCTATACAGGAGTTTATTGCCAAGGAGTTGGGACAAATATTGGATGCGGACGTTATGGAAGATATCCAAAGCAAAATTTTTTCCGCCACCAATGTGGTGGAAAGCTTTGGTGGTGGCCCTTTGTTAGGAGTCAACGGTATAACAATTATTGGCCATGGAAGGTCAAAAGCACCAGCAATTGCTAGTGCTATAAAGTTGGCAAAGCATGCATGTGATCAAGATTTTCTTGAAAACATGCAGAGAGAAATCCAGCAATTTTCAGGTGTAAGCTAATAGGTGTCTGTTGGATGAATTCGTTTGATAGGCTGCGTTGTCATGCAATGCTTAGGTATCTCAGATAATGGAGTTATTATAATCACGAGGTCTTTAATTTGATGACAGATAATAGAGTTGCGTTAATTACGGGCAGCTCAAGAGGGATTGGAAAAGCGATTGCTTTGAATTTAGCTGCGACTATGAAAGTTGTAGTCAATTACCGCTCAAATGAGGGAGATGCGAATGCAGTTGTTGAGCAAATTGTTGCTGAAGGTGGGGATGCAATAGCTGTACGGGCTGATGTTAGTAGCTCTGATCAGGTATCGAACATGTTTCGTTTAGCGAATCAGGAATTCGGTCCAGTTGATGTATTGGTGAATAATGCAGGGATAACTAGAGATAATCTGTTGCTTAGAATATCTGAGGATGATTGGGATTCTGTTATAGACACCAATTTGAAGAGTGCTTATTTATGTTCAAAAACTGCTGTCAGAACTATGATACGTCGTAGGTGGGGAAGAATTATCAATATTTCTTCGGTTGTCGGATCTATTGGTAATCCTGGTCAGGTCAATTATGCTGCCTCAAAATCAGGAATGATTGGTCTCAGCAAGAGTCTTGCCAAAGAAGTAGCAGCTAGAAATATCACTGTCAATGTTGTGACTCCAGGGTATATATCTACTGATATAGTGGAAGGGATTTCTCATCGGACGGAGGCTCAAATATTATCTCGTATTCCAGTTGGTAGATTTGGTATAGCTGATGATGTTGCAAGGCTGGTAGGGTTTCTGTCAAGTGATAGTGCTTCATATATTACGGGTCAAACTATTGGGGTTGATGGTGGTTTGGGCATGGCTTAGGGATCAGAACAAGTAGATTGAAGCATGGGAGTAAGGGCCAGATCATGGAAGAGCGAAAAGTAGCAATCGTAACAGGTGGATCTGGCGATATAGGCAGGGCAATTTGTTTAGAATTTGCTCGACAAGGGTATGCAATCGCTTTTACTTACATGCGCAGTTATGAGTCTGCTCGACACTTGGAAAGCGAACTTATAGATATCGGTGTGCCTGTGTTGAGCACAAAAGTCCAACTCGCCAATGCACACGATATCGCGATTTTTTTCGATAAAGTTGAAGCGCAGTATGGGCGTGTAGATTGCTTGGTTAATAACGCAGCTTCTGGAGTTCAGCGGGCAGTGAACGATATAACTGAAAAACATTGGAATTGGACTCACGATGTTAACGTTAAAGCTCCGTGGCTATGTTCGGTCGCTGCGTTTAAATTGATGAGGGAAGGCGGATCAATTGTTAATATTAGTAGCCTTGGGGCTAATAGGGTGTTACCATACTACGTTGCAGTTGGGACGTCTAAGGCAGCGTTAGAAGCGCTAACTCGATACTTGGCTGTGGAGTTTTCATCTCATGATATTAGAGTTAATGCCGTATCTGGTGGGGTGGTTCGGACTGATGCTCTCAATTACTTTCCTAACAAAAACCAAATGGAAAAAATTTCTAAGGAGAGGACACCAGCCGGACGCCTAGTGAGTCCAGAAGATATAGCTAGTGCAACCTGGTTTCTCGCATCAGACAATGCATGGATGATTCGGGGTCAGGTGTTAGTAGTGGACGGCGGTTATTCATTGCTTGGTCTGTAATCGAATAGTAGCGATGGAGTTTATTTGGATGTTTCGATGGGGTAAAGATAGGTTTGTAACTTTACTCCGGGTTGATGAATCTCAAAATCCTGATCATAATCTCGTACCCCTGATTTTATAAGGGCTAATCCTTCAAATCCACCATCTATCTTTTCTGCTATGGATGTCAACCTTCCAGATGAAAGTGTTGATCCCTTTATGACTATGTCGCTTCCAACTAATGGGGTGGTGCCGGCTCCTAATGATACCTTGACTAGATGCCGTTTAACTTTCTTATATGTATCTAATCGCAGTATTACCTCTTGTCCTATGTAACAGCCCTTATTAAAACTGATATCCGTACGCAACCCAATCTCTAGCGGGTTGGTTTTGAGATTGATTTCATTAGGGGCTTTGGGGATTCCAGCATAAATTCTTAATGCATCGCGTTCAGATGGTGATAACCACTGGGTGTTAGGTAATTCTGCGGCCAAGAACTTGTCGACATAGCTGCTCTGTACTTGGACGAGATAACAGGGGTATATGGGATCGTCAGTTCTAGTGATAACCAGAGTGTTTTCTTGAATAGAATCACATAAAGGGAAAGAGCGTGTCTCATTTGGAGTCATACCATGAAATTGATTATACTCATTTGGAGATATCTCATGGATAGCATTTAATTTATTGAGGATATCATCTGCTCTAGCTCCCATCACTTCAAGAGTTTGTTTTTTTTCAGTTATATCAATTACGGTGACGTCTTCCATAAAAGTATAGCTATCTAACCACTTTTTGATAATAGGCGCGGCATCGGGACTGGTGTAAAGATAGATAGCGTGATGGGTTTTTGCGATTCGAACACGATCGATTATACGTCCTTTAGGATTGGCAAAAACGGTTGTTATCGACCCCCCCACATCAAGCTGCATGATGTCGTTTGTGGATAATCTGTGCAGTAGGTCTTCCGCATCTGGTCCGTGGATTTCTAGTAGTCCGTAGGAAGGTTCCGGAACATATATATATGTAGGAGCGGTTATGAGAGTGTCGTGCACGGTGTTGCCTCGGTGTTGATCTGGGAGCAATTCATATCTCTGGATAACTGTGCATCTGTGATACTAGCTACATTTCCGACAGGGTTATGACTATTGGTATTACACAGAGAAGGATGTGCCACAGCCACAAGTCGATTTGGCGTTGGGGTTTTTGAATTCGAATCCTTTTCCATTAAGTCCATCATCATACTCGAGTACAGTACCTGCAAGGAACACATAGCTCTTCTTATCGACAAAAACACGAACGCCATGTTCTTCAATGATCTTGTCGTCGTCGCGAGGCCCTTCTTCAATGTCAAGGACATACGTCAGCCCAGAGCATCCGCCACCTTTGACTCCAACCCTAAGACCAAACTGATCCATGTTTTGTAGTTCTGCAAATTCCCTTACCTTGTCTGCTGCTTTGTGATCTATACTTATAGTAAGAGCCATATTTTAAGTCCTTATCAGCATTCTCTATGGTGTAGTTGCTGCTCTTTCGATTCATATCATTCTTCTGATGACCGTACATGCTGATTTTAACTAACTTTCGTAGGAATAGTCAACTAAAAGAGAGCATCATTCGATATTTGATGTTTTGGACTGTTCTCCGTTGCGGCTATGGAGCCTCGATGTTACGATGAACGAGAGGTGGAAAATTGGAAATTGCGGAGTTGCTGGCGATTTTGAATGATTTGGTTGTTATTGTTGTATCAGGGTTGATACTAGTATTGTTAACAGTATTAACCTTCATGGCTTTTGTGTTATATAGGAAACTCATGCCAATAATAGAATCTACTAAAGAAGCATCAGATCGTGTAAATAAAGTTACTGAGGTGGTGCATGGGCAACTTGGAAAATCTTCGAACATTCTGTTGACTGTAGGTAGCATTTTTAAACTTCTCGTGGGATTGTCCAGGAAGAAAGGAAAAAAGGATGGAAAAGAGTAGTGACGGATCAGGTTTTTTCTCTGGATTTATAATTGGAGCTATTGCCGGTTTCTTCGTAGCAGTGTTATTGACACCTAAAACTGGTGAAGAGACTCGAATAATGATTAAGAGAAATGCAGAAGAAAAGATGCCTGAAGTCAGAGAAAAGGCTGAGTGGATCAAAGAGAAAGCAGTAGAAAGAGCTCCTGAGATTCGTGAAAGAGCCGAAGAATTAGCTGCATTCGCACGAGATAGGGGGATTGCCGCGTTTGATGAAATACGGACTGCAGGCAAACCTCAAGTTGGGAAAGATTTGGATGAGGATTTTCAAGGTCCTCAAAAAGGATAAGCAGATATACTGCCTTTAATTAGATGATTTCTCTGCATGTATTGATAATTTAGAACCTAAAACTAGATGTGAGCTTGTGGGTAGGACCCTAGGATTTTAATGCTTGCAGTGTGTTTTCTGAGTGCTTGTAATGCAGCTAACACATGGGTTTGGGTCCTATGCCCCTCAAGATCTATTAAGAAAACATATCTTCCAAGGGTTTCTCTATTAGGGCGGGACTCTATTTTCGAAAGGTTTATGTTACGATTTGCGAATTCTCCAAGGCTGTAATACAACAACCCAGGACGATCTCCTTCAAATGAAATGCAAAGAGATGTTTTATCTTCTCCAGTAGGCTTATGATCCTCGCGTGCTAAAATTACGAATCGAGTTGCATTCCCTTGAGAATCTTGGATGTTGTTTGACAAAACGTTAGCTTTATATATCAAAGCTGCTCGCTTATTAGCTATAGCTGCGGAATTTGTTGAGTGTGGTTTGAGAACCTCTTCAACTGCAGACGCTGTGCTTAGAGATGCAACTTGGAGTGCATCAGGAAAATGATTATTTAAGAAGAGTTTGCATTGCCCTAGCGCTTGAGGGTGAGAGTAGATAGTATTGATGGTTTTTGGATCAGTTCCTGGTTTTGCGATCAAGCTGTGCTCTATCTTGATTATTAATTCTCGATATATCAGTAGTGCATTTTCTTGAATCAAGAGGTCCAGAGTGTCAGTTACGGATCCTTGCAGACTGTTTTCTATCGGGACAATTCCTTGGTTGGCAGTACCATCAACTACTGATTGGTAAATGTCTGGGATAGAAGCCTGTGGGTGCAAGGTTGCAGTATCATCGTGCTGCATTGCTGCGGCTTCCGTGTGTGTGCCTGCAGGTCCTAAATATGATAATTGAGTCCGCATCTAGTCCACTCCTGTGAGAACGCGGCGAACGTCTAGTTCTCTCTCAGGTGTTGTGACTACGAGAGCTTGGTCGTTGGGCTGGATTTCGAAAAGTTCATCTGGAAATCTAGTATTGCCTTCTTTTGTGACTATGAGGGATACTAGGCTTTCAGCTGGCATACTGATATCTACGAGCCTTTTCCCTACTGCCGATGCGTCAGGTGGAATTGTTATAGATACAAGCTCTCTAGCTGAACTGCCTAGTGCTTGCATATGCACTACTGATGCCGATAATTCTTCCTCAATATGTTGAAGAATGAGAGAAGTACTACTTATCCGTACATCCACACCAAGAATCCTAAACAGATCTTCATTTATGGGGTTGTTTATGAGTGCAATCGTTTTTGGCACTGCAAAGACGTGTTTTGCCAGTTGACAGGAAATTAGATTATCTTCATCTGTCCGAGAGAGGGCTATGAATACATCGGCACGCTTGAGCCCAACAGATGCCAGTAAATGTTGTTGGCATCCATCGCCAACTACACTAATTTGTCCCAGTAGTTCATTCGCTTGATCTGAACGAGTTCTGTCTTTTTCTATTATCGTTATTTCGTGCCCCTGTTCAAGCAGTTCCTTGGCAAGATTTAGCCCTGTTCGTCCGCATCCGAGTATTACTGCGTACATATCATAGTCCTTGGACGGAATTCGATATGGATTCCCCAATAAGGTGCGTGATGTTTAATACTTTAATTCCTTTGGACTGGTAGACGTCAGGCACTTGATCTCCTCGGGTGATACAAATAACTTTCGGGACTCCAAAAACCTCACGGGCTAATTGAGCGGTGAATAAATTAGATGCGTCTTTATTTAGCGTAGATATTAATACATCAGAGTGAATTATGCCTGCACGTTCTAAATCTTCGCGCAGCGTTCCATCTCCAAGGATACATGCCTTGACTATTTTGCTATCCTTAGCTTCAGAGGACAACCGCCGTAAATTTTCTGGATCATTGTCGATAACTGTGACATTGGCTCCTTTATCAGTAAGATCTGTTGATAACCAACGTCCTATCCACCCGCAACCGACTATGAGTACGTGCATTGCCATTAGCCTCTATTCAATTGATTCCCGTATCGGGGGTTCTCGGTTAAGCGTAACTTGGCAAGGTGCATTTTTCAGTATGTATGGAGCAGTAGTTCCAATAGTGTATGTGCCATATTGTTCCTTGTATGGCAGGCCCACTAAGATGGTTGTCGCGTTGCGTTCAATAGCTTCTTGTACGATTGCAGGTCCTACTTCCCGTGCTTGGATTAGTTGTGCATCAACATGGCATTTGCGTTTTCTCGCTATAGACTCAGCTGTAGTTAAGATATTCTCTCCGAGTGACGTTGCATGACTATCGTCAATATCTAAGGGCTGCTCTCTAGGTATTTCTAGAACATATAGAAGCACTACTGTGCCTCCACTAGCTTTAACTAGATCGCAGGCCAGTGTGATTGTTTTGGGATCGTGGGGGGCACCTTTTATAGGAACAAGAACGATTTCAGAGGTCATTGGTCGCTTTCATATAAGGACACACGCAGTGTCTATTTCTCCGGTGACTTTCCGGGCGGCACAGTATACCGTGTAGTATAGGGCTATTGCAAGTACTATGTTAGGAGGCTAGTGATCTTGAACAACGGTTTCAAGCCCTTCGTCTGTTCCTGCTATCAATAGCCAGTCCCCCTCAATAACGCGTTCGTCCTCATCAGGTGCAAGAATGACATTCCGGTCTCTTCTCAAGGCTAAAATTACGACATGGTGTCTATCTCTGGATCCGGAAAACCCCAACTCTCGTAGCGATTTTTGAGCCCAGTGATCGGGCAAGCGAAGCATGCCTACGCCATAGTTAGGAGTTAGCGCTATATAATCCCGGAGTTCTTGGCTAAATATAGTATGTGCCAAGCGGGTTCCGGTTTCTTCCTCCGGAGTTATTATTTTTTCAATTCCTAATCGACGCAAAGTGTCTGCATGGAGCTGATTGTTAGCTCGGGCTATGATTTGGGATTCTCTCACTCCTAGGCTTAAAAGCAGAACCGTCGTCATAATATTAGCGGTTACGTTTGTGCTGATAGCAACTACTATGGCATCGTATTCTCTAATCCCTAGATCGTGCAGTACAGTTTCGGCGGTCGCATCGGCTTGGACTGGATATGTGGTGGTTCCCCGGTGTTCTTCGATTATCTTAGAATCACTATCAATTGCTAGAACGTTGTGCCCCATTTGATGCAAAGTACGGGCAACTCGTGATCCGAATCGCCCAAGCCCAATAACTGCTATTTGTTTAGCCATTGTGTCCTCGATTTTGTTATTTTGAGTTTATCGTGATGGACATTGCTCGCATAATTTATCCAATAGTAACTTCTTCTGATGGATATCGGTATAATTCGTTTGGTTCTCTTCGAAACAGAACTAGCGCTAAGGTGAGAGGGCCTAATCTTCCTATGAACATAGTAATGATAACGATTAGCTCTCCCCATGGGCCCATCTGATCTAATCCACCTACGGTGAGTCCATTTGTGGAGTAAGCTGAAACAGCATCGAACAATATAGCTAGGAACGGAGTAGATGCGACGTTATCAACCGTGGAAGTCCCAATACTTGTTAGGGCTAATGCAGATATAGCGACTGCTGCAAGTGAGAGTAAAGACACAGATAGTGCAAGATTTACAGAAGAATTTGGTATTTCTCTTTTGAATGCGGTGATATGGGACTTATTGCGCAAAGAGGTGATCACTGCTGCAACTAAAATAGCTACAGTGGTGACCTTGATTCCCCCTGCTGTGGATCCGGAAGCACCGCCGATAAACATTAGCAAGATGTACCAGAGGGATGTTTGCTGTTCTATATGGGAAAACTCGAAAGTTTTGAATCCTGCAGTGCGACCGCTTATCGAATTGAAGACTGAAGTGGTGACTTTTTCGTGAAATTTCATGGATCCAATGGTGTCTGGATTATTGTATTCTCCTGCGAACAGTGTCAAAGATCCCAAAAGAATGAGTATTGTACTTGTACAAAGAATTAGCTTGGTATTGAGGGACCAGCGGTTGGGTTTTAACTTGTTGCGAGCGATATCCGCTAGGGTAAAGTATCCAATACTTCCAGCGATTATCAAGGCTGTAATTATTCCAGTCGATAGATATCCATAAGATCCGAATATCAAGGTATGGTCTCTTGAATGGATATCGAACCCTGAGTTATTGAACGCAGAAACAGCATGAAAAAGGGATTTCCATATTGTATCTAGTAAATGTGCAGATGGATTTCTGGCAACCTCATTGGTGAATATTGCAAGGAAACCTACGAACTGGATGGATATTGTGACTAACACAATATTTCGTGCAAGTTTGCGTATTGTCCCTCGTGGCCTTAGGACCCCGATACTTCTACTGAACTGAATGCTGTCTCTGAGCGTGACAGACCGTTTACCTAAGAATATTGAATAGAGAACTACAGCGGAAGTTATCATCCCTAATCCGCCCAAGAAAATGAGGGCCATAAGAATTGCTTGTCCAGTTACACTCCAATATGATTCCGTGTCTACTACGATTAATCCAGTAACTGTCACAGCAGAAGTCGCAGTGAAAAAGGCTTCGCGTATATCGGGGCTGTGATTCGCTGTTGTAGCGATTGGGAGAGATAGTAGGAGGGTTCCTACGAGTATCAATAATGCGAATACAGCTATTGGAGTAAGTGGGCTCGAGATAAATCCTCGACTTATGTGGGGTCTGACAAACGGTATTTCAATGGGGGCCAATTCTGATTGGCGGGGCCTCCGAATGACTTGATCCCCACGCTTTGGTTTCCAAGGTTGTTCCAAGATTTTTTCTCCAGTAAGGAGTTGTTATTATGTGGATTCTCGGCTAGGAATTCTAGCTATGGCTGTGCCGCATGTCAAATCCATGGCTAATTAATTTGGAACGTTGAACCGGTTTCTTCCGTTTTGATTATCTCAATCCTAAACGGGAATGCATCTTTGATTTCGTCTATATGAGTGACGACGAGAATGCATTTGAAATCTTCCCTAATTGCATTGATTGACTCTATGAGTAGGGATTTGCCTTCGGCATCTTGTGTCCCAAACCCTTCGTCAATGAAGAGAGTTGGTAAAGGAGATCCAGCTCTCCGTGCCAGCATTCTCGATAGCGCTATGCGCAAGGAAAAATTCACTCGAAAGGCTTCGCCTCCACTGAAAAGTTCGTAAGGGCGGGTGCCTTTTTCGTCTGCTACTAAGATATCCAGAGTTTCACGAGGAGGGAGCCCTTTGGATGATCGTCGCTCCCTTTGAGTTTCTAACCTGACACTCATCCGGTTGTTTGTTAGTTTGCTTAACAGTTCGGAAGCCTCAAACTCTAGTTCAGGCAGGGCTTCATCTATCATGTAAGCTTGTAACCCATTCTTACCAAAAGTTGTACTGAGTTCTTGGAATACGTTCCGCTCAGAGTTTAACTGGTCCAGATTAGCTATAAGAGTTTCTCTTGTTGTCCCAAGAGCCTCAATACGGGTTAGTTGCCATGTTGCCTTTTGAAGATCAAGCGAAACAGATTTTGACTTTTGTTGTAACTGATCAACTACGAATACAGCATCCTTGAGGAGTGCGATAGACTTTTTTAGAATCTCAGGAGAGATGTGCTCGTCCATGCTTCTTGTTTTATGGGCCTCGAGTTTTTGGGAGTACTCTGTATTTCGTTTAGTAAGCTCTTCATAAATCTCTTGATCTGTACTGATTGCATCAGCTGCATACTGGAGCGCAGCATGCCTTTGATGGTATTTATCTCCATTTTGTTGCATTGCTATATTTATTTCATGGTGCTGCTTGGGAGCATAGGCAAGGGTTTTGATTTCGAGGGACAGCAAATGCAACTGCGATTTTCTTTCTTCGGCGTACGCACCTGTTTCCAGGATGAGGTTGATATTTTCAAGCTCACTGATGGTTTTTGAAAGTGTGACAGCAGCCTCTTTAGCTGATAGAAGGTTTATTTGAGCTTCGGTGGCTGCCGTATCGATTTTTCTCTTTTGATTGTTAAGGGCAGATTGCCTTTCCCTAACATCGTTAGTCAATCGGCTTTCTTTGTTTGTAAGATTCTGTAAATCATTCTTTATTGCATGAATTTTTTTGATGAGAACCTGCTGTTCTAGCTTGAGTTGGATGCTTATTTCTTGGCGGTGTCCCTCATTTAATACTTCACCACATACGGGGCAGATGGCCTCTGCTGCTGATATCAAATCGATCCGGGAGTTTGTTTCTTTTTGGGATGTGGACATAGTGCCAGCCAGAATGTTTGCCAGTTGAATCTGATCCGATAATTCTGACAATGATTCTGAAATCTGGTTGATGGCTAATTGTTCCTTTTCCAGTGATGTTTGTCGAATGCTAAGTCGATTAATCGAGGTTTCAATTATGGAGATTGCAGCAACTCTTGGTTCAAACTCTCCAGAAATCTGTTCCTTTAATATTTCCGAGAAGGATATTAGCCGTTGCTTTTCAAGTTCTATTTCTTGCTCTACCTCGCGCTTTTGCTGGGCAAGGCGTTCATACGCCTCTCGCTTAGTTTCCAGTTCATTGCTTCGATACAAGAGTTTTTGCCAATTTGCATACCCGTGCTCAATCTCAGTTCGGCTATCAAGTATTGCTTTATTATTGTTGATTCGTTTCCACAGTTGGGTTCGGCGATGTGAATTTTGTTCTAACTCCTTGATTAGGATGCTGATTTCGCTGATGGCTTGTTCCATGGCCATTAACTCTTCACGATGCCTTCCACTTTGTTCTTGTAATGTGAGGACATTGGTTTGAGCTGCATCTAGCTCGGTGTTAACTTGTTGTAGAATGTCTGAAGCATTTTTAGCTGCGATATGATATGTGGGGGCTTCAGATATTTCAGTATCCAATCTTTCCAACTCTCCGCTAAGTCTATTTGCATTATTCTCACAGGCCCGTGCCTTTACCCTTGCACGGTCACTGATGCGGTCATATTTATGTAGATCTAGCACATCTCCGAGCAAGTTTTTTCGTTCTGTGGGTTTGGCTGTCGCAAATTGGTCAGCTTTGCCCTGCATGAGAAATGATGTGTTGATGAATGTGGAATAATCCATGTTGAGTAGTTCTTTTATTATGTTTTCGGTATGCTTTACTGAGTTGCCAGTGATTGGAGTTTGTGTAGGTCCATCTAGGTGAAGTAGTTCCAGTTCGGTTTTGCCTTGCCTTCCTCGAGCACTAGATATGTGCTTGCGAATGGCTTTGTAACGTTGATCTTGAGCTAGGAACTCTAGTTCAACTGACATTTCTCGGGCCCCTTGATAGATCAAATCCTCTTGGCGTTCTGCACGAGACTCACCCCATAGTACCCAGGTTGTTGCATCAAGGAGGGCACTTTTCCCATGTCCATTATCTCCGCAAAGACAGGCCAATCCAATGCCCGTTAAATCTAACGGGGTTGGCATATACTGCCAGCTTAAGAAATTGGATAACCTTAAACTAAGTGGTAACAATTTTGCTGTGCTCCATTTGAAATTTAAATACATCCTTCATTACAATTTCATATCTCACCGTTATGCTAGCCTACGAGAGCTATAGAGATATTGTTTGTTATCTTACCTTTTAGGTATGTTCTTTGCGATATGTGGTAACCTTATTTTCGGGTGTGTCTGTGACTTGCGCTTGAGGTGGTTAACCCATAGACATCGCAGATGCTTCAAGGTTATTTGTGAGGGTTAGCTATGGTTTTGAATAAGTATCGGTCCGTTTACGAGTTAGGGATTAAGCTAAAAGCGAACGTGGAAAAGATTGTTACAGGAGTGAGTGATTCAGTAGATCTCGTCATAGCCGTTTTGTTGAGTAGAGGGCATGTTCTGATAGAAGATCTTCCTGGTACTGGCAAGACGACCTTGGCAAGGGTACTAGCTGCATCTTTGGCAGGTTCATTTGGTCGGATTCAGTTTACTCCTGACCTCATGCCAAGTGATATTACTGGCCTGTATTTTTACAATCAAAAATCCGGAGCCTTTGAATTTCACAAAGGCCCTATTTTTGCGCAAGTGCTTTTGGCAGATGAAATAAACCGCGCTACGCCAAGAACACAGTCTGCCTTGCTTGAAGCGATGCAAGAATATCAGGTTACGGTCGAAGGGGTGACCTGGATATTGCCGGCACCTTTTATTGTAATAGCGACTCAGAATCCGCTGGAACTGGAAGGAACCTTTCCACTTCCAGAAGCACAGCTAGATAGATTCATGGCTCGAATCTCATTGGGGTACCCAAGCTTTGAAAGCGAGCTCCACATTTTGAATAGCATTGAATCCGAGCGTGCTTTAGCCAACATGGAAGTTGCTGCTACAGTCGATGAATTGTTGGCAGCTCAGCAGCAGGTTAAAGAGGTTGAGGTTGAAGATTCTGTAGTGAGATATCTATTGACGATCGTTAGATCCACTAGAGATTATGAAGGAATTGAAATAGGGGCTAGTACGCGTTCCGCGCTGGCGCTTTATCGTTTATCTCAGTCAGTGGCTGTTATGAATGAGCGTGGCTTTGTTATACCCGATGATATAAAGCAGGCTGCTCCATATGTTTTATCACACAGGTTACTTTTGAATGCTCAAGGGCGGATGACTGGCGGTACAGGAATTGAGATTGTACAAAATATTCTCATGGAAACCCCTGTCCCAATCCGATAATAATTAGCTTTAGTGTTAGACCAGATATTTGGAATAGTGTTGAAGGAGCTCCTAAATGATTGGCGTTCCCAGCGTGAGTGTTTTCTCAGTGCTTATAATCCTTGGGTTAGCTTTGGGTGAGGGGTTCTTAGTTGGGTTGGGCGTTATGGGCAACCTAATGATTGGGGTGGCGTGGGTTTGGAATAGGCTTTCCCTTGAAGATGTGAAATATACTCGGCAAATCTCATCGACCAGAGCTTTTGCAGGCGAGTTGCTTCATTTGCATGTCTCAATTAGTAATGAGAAGCCGTTACCTTTGTCTAGAGTCAAGGCTATGGATACTATCTCGGCTGATATTCGGATTGATGGAGCAACCACTAACGCAACAGCAAATCCAGACTCCAGAAAACTGGTCCATTCGTGTGCAGTGGGTTGGTATGAAACTGTGGAGTGGAATTACCAGGCGTTCTTTCCCCACCGAGGGCACTATCCTATTGGGCCTGTCGAGTTAGAAAGTGGAGATTTATTTGGGTTGTTCAAATCGGAGGCACTTGAAGCTTTAGTTACTCACGTGTTGATATATCCGAATAAGGCGCCGATTCCCATAGACATGATTAACCTTGCTCCAAAGAAACCGATTGGAGAACTGCGCACTCGTTCCTGGGTTTTTCATGATTCCAGTCAATTTATTGGAACGAGGGACTATCGGTTTGGAGATTCTGTGAGGCATGTTGACTGGAAAGCAACTGCAAGGAGTCAGGCTCTAAAAGTACGGGAATTTGAATCTGAGGCGCAGCATTCAGTGATATTGGTCCTGAATCTTGATACGCTTGGAGTTGGATGGCGGGGGTATTCTAGCCTTCACTTGGAAAATGCCGTAGCAGTGGCTGCTTCTCTAACTGAGACTGGGTTAGAGTTAGGATATAGTGTTGGGTTGATTACGAACGGTGCTTCAGTGGCAGAAGAACGTCCAATGAGTGTGCCTTCATCTCGTAATCCAAAGCAAGGTTCTCGTATATATGATGTTTTGGCAATGGTAGGTCCGTATCTTATTGGCTCGATTGAAAGTGTGATTGAGAAAGCGCGACCAAGGTTTCCTTATGGGGCAACTTTGGTGCTGATTACTGCTGACTATTCGGAATCTTTGAACAATACTATGCAGTCATTGTCCAAGCAACATTATTCGCCGGTTGTGGTCTATGTTGGGGATAGTGAACATATAACAAATTCCCCATCTATACCATTTTATGACGTGCGAAAAGAACTCAAACAGTGGAATGAAGCAGTAAGATGACCCTCCTTAGATCAACACAGCTAATATTGGTTTTGCTAGTTGAAGCCTCCCTGATTTACACAGTTATGGCTATTCTGGGATGTGTATTGAAAATGGACGGCAGTTCATTAAACCCAGTGGCAGTTTTCGTTATCCTTGGAGTTTCTTGTGTGGCATCCCTATATTTTCAAAGCTCCTCTAGTGATCCTTTACTACCACAAATAGCATCTTTTGTTATAGGACTTCTCGTGCTGTATCTAGCTGTTGGTATTAGTGTGAAAGCGCCAGTAGCGGTAACTGCTGAGTATGGATGGATTTTCCATAGCTTTAGTGGTGATTATGAATATGTTGAACTAGGGCGCCAAGTACTTGGGCTAATCATAGGTGCGATTATTTGGTCTAGGGGTATGTCCATAGCAGCCACATATGAAATTGAAAATTTGTTGTTCCGTAGTTTCCGCATAGGTTCAATAATTGTTACGCTTGGATCAGTTGTTGATGCCCTATTCCCAATTTGGTTAGGCATGGATTGGGTCGCTCCTGTGTTTTTCCTTAGCGGATTGCTTTGTCTGGTGTTGATGCAATTTGATTCACATGAAAGTGGAGCCATAGTGCGCACTAGCTGGTTGTGGCTTGGGTTATCTATATGCGTACTCGTGGTCCTCATTGGTGTATCCTTTGCATTTATTGTCGGGGCCTCCACATCAGATTTAGCAAAAGAAGGTGTTCGGTGGTTTGGACTTGGCTTTAGTTACGCACTTCTGATTCTCGCGATACCTATGTTGTATGTTGCTGATTGGGCAATTAATAGTCTCTTTTGGGTTTTGGATGTAGTGTTGGGTTCGGAATGGCAACAACAAGTAGGTGGGGTTCTTGATAGTCTAAGGACTTTTGAACAACTTCGTGGAGAAGATGTCAGCGATTCTGAAGGGCATGGTTGGTTTACCCCCTTCGTAAAAGGGACTCTTGTTTGTATTTTCTTACTTATTGTTTTTGCAACTTTGTTCTTCTCATATGTTGCTGGTTCTAGTCGGAGGAGACCTTTAGTTGGCAGAAGTCAAGATACTGAAGGACGTGGTGTGCCAGAGGATATATGGAATCTTCTTAAGAAATTAATTCCTGAGGGAATAGGTGTTAAAAACAGTTTATTGGATGACCTTCCACAGGGCAATGATTCTAGGACGATCATCCTGCGTACTTACTACAAAATACTGGAACGAGCTGAGCATAATGGTTTTGCTCGACAAAAGTGGCAGACATCTTTTGAATATCAACAATTTACCCTTGTACGGATATTACCTTCTCATCTTTCACTCAAATTAACTTTTGGGTTTAATCAAGCTCGGTACAATAAGCAATCCACAATGGATATGGAGATCGACGAGGCTAGAGGAATTGAGCAAGAATGTGAATCCCAGGAAGGCATGGGCTTGGCTTAAACTGGAGATTATGTAAGTATAGGGTACTTGTATACAAATAGAGATTGGAGCAATGATGGCTATTTATGAATTTGAAGGTAAACGCCCAAAAATTGGAGTGACTAGTTATATTCATCCGTCGGCTGTTATTATTGGTGATGTAGAGATAGGAGAGGGATGTTGGATTGGTCCTCAAGTTTCAATCCGAGCAGATGTAAATGTGATACGCATTGCTGATAAGTCGAATCTTCAGGATAACGTAGTTGTTCATGGTAATAGCAATTTAGGAGAGTATTCTCATATCGGGCACGCGGCTGTGCTTCATGGGTGCACATTAGAGCAACATGTTTTAGTAGCAATTAATGCAGTAGTACTTGATGGGGTAAAAGTGGGGGAATGGTCAGTAATTGCTGCGGGGTCGGTAGTTGCACCTAGAGCGGTCATTCCTGCATATAGTATGGTAATGGGGGTTCCTGCCAGCGTGGTCGGGGCTGTCCCCGTGGAAAGGAAAGACACTTTTCGTGAGGATGGTGCTTACCTGACATTCCCGATGCGTTACCCTGAGAGCTTGGTGGAAATTTCTTTAGAAGATACACAAAATAGTAAGTAAATTACGCAAGGAGGAGGCTGATTACTAATTTAGATGGTTTGAAAGAACAATACCTAGCATTGGATAAGCAAGTAGCAATACAGCTGGAGTCTTCCGTTGATGCTAGTTGTCTTTTGGTATTCCCTTATGAGTATTCAGGGAATAACTCTGTGGTCACGATCAAAACAGATGAATTTAGTGCGGTGTGTCCTTGGACTGGCCTGCCTGATATTGGGTTGCTCTCTATTGAATATAAACCAGGTACGAGTTGTATTGAGTTGAAATCATTGAAGTACTACCTTTTGTCGTATCGGAGCGTGGGTATTGTTCAAGAGCATGTAGCTAATCGGATATTAGCGGACCTTGTAGATGTTTGTATCCCGGAGTGGATGAAAGTTACGCTGGCATACAATGTAAGGGGCGGGATGGAAACAACGGTGGTGGCATCACATTGTAACTAGTGAAGCAGTGCCTAGATTTAATTTGGTTTGTTCGTCCTGAGGAACCATTATTCTTCCAGCGTGAGCGTCTCTAAGGTATCTTTCAATGGGGTTTTGTTTCGCGTAGGAGGTTCCCCCGCCTAAGAGCATTGCTGTATCGGCCACTGCCAGGGCTGTTTCATCTGCAGATATTGAGGATGCCATACATAGCTCCAAGTCGGAATTACCATTATCTACTTGATTGGCTGCACGATATACGAGTGATCGAGTAGCTTCTAAGATAACTCTAGATTCTCCGACGTGTTTTCGTACTGATTCAGGAATATCAGTAGAGTCGTGATATCGCTCTTTCATTGCACGAGTCATGCAATGGAACACGCCACTTGCTATTCCTAGGTAAACTGCAGCATATGAGAGGAAGACGAATGGAACATGAATGCTCCGTACATCTTTCCACCCTCCGATAGCACCGACTAAGTTTGATTTTGGGATAGATCCAGAAAATGTCACGGCACAGCTATCGTTCCCTCGCATGCCAAAGCCGTTCCATGTGGTTTCAACTGTTATAGATGTTGAAGGGTTGTTTTTGTTTACAACGAAATTTGATATCTCAGATGTTGCTGGGTCGTGTTTTGCAAGCAGAGAGAAAATATCAGCAAAATGGGCGGATGTAACAAAAGATTTATGGCAGTTTTCTAAGCGAAAGTTACCGGACTCATCTTGTATTGCTAGGGATGCTATGTTCCCCGGCCCTCTTCGTGGTTCGTTCGCAGCGACCCCGGCGAACAATTTACCTTCCGCTATGGGTCTCAGAAGCTCGTTGGCCTGTTCTTTTGTAGCGAATTCCTTTATGGGGTTGATTGCTTCAAGGTGCATCTTGAAACACATCGCAGTGGAAGGGCATGCTTCGGCTAATTTTTCAATCACCTGGACTGTCGTAAGGTGATTACCGCCTAACCCCCCAAATTTTTTGGGGATGGTCAGGCCCCAATATCCGTTGTCTCCTAGCACCTTCAGCCCTTCCGTGGGGTATTTCCCAAGGAGATCAATATCCTTGGCTAGTGGCAGAAGTACTGAGGTGGCGATTGAACTTGCATTTTCAACGATGTGATTAGATTGATCCATGTTTTTATTGCCTATCTAACTGATGGAACATATTCAGTTCCAATATGCCCGTCGTTTACAAGTGCATTGAATTCTTCATCTGACACTCCGAGTACTTCACGGTATACATAGTCGTTGTCTTGTCCAAGCATCACCGGTCCGCGTCTTATCGTTAGTGGTGTTTCAGACATTTTAAAGGGTGCCGTAGGGTATCGATAAGTCCCTGTATCCGGGGTGGTTGATTCGACGTAGAAATTACGCTCTTGAAGATGTGGATCGTTGAGCGCGTCTCGAGCATCCATGACTGGGCCTGCCGTTACCCCGAAAGATTGCAAAAGGTGTGCTGCAGCTCGATGATCTTGGGATTGTGTCCAAGATGAAATGCGCTCATCAATAGTGTCATGATGCTGTCGTCGATTTAAATGGTCTTTGAATTCAGGTGCTTTTGCCCAATCAGGGTTGCCTAATGCTGCTACGAATTGATTCCACTCATGATCAGTTGCTATGGTTATCGCTATCCAACGATCATCTCCGTTACAAGGGTAACAACCTTGTATAGCGACCTCATCCCTGTTACCAAGGGATGTTGGGATTCTCCCAGTCATCGTATATTCTAAAAATGATTTGGAAAGATAGGCGAATGTCGCCCGGGCGGAGGGCAATTCTATTAGTTGCCCTTTTCCTGACCTATTCCGGTAAAGTAATGCCATCATGGCAGCAGCAGCAGCTTGAGCCCCTGCTGCTGCATCTACAACAAATTCTCCAGAATTAGTTGAAGGATCCATGCCTTGATAACCTCGTACTAATCCATGCCCTAGAGCGTTCGCCATATGGACACCAAACGCTCGATACCGACTGTAATCTCCAGAATCTCCATAAGCAGGCATACGAATAGCGATGATGTCCTTTTTGACTGATTTCATTGATTCGTAGCCAATCCCTAGCTTTGACATTGTCTCAGCAACGTTGTTATCGATGAATATATCAGAGACTGCCACTAGACGATTGAATATATCCTTCCCTTTTTGTGTACGAAGATCGACGGTCATGCTTAATTTATTGCGTCCGTGGTTGTTGAATTGAGGAGATCGATTCCAAGGATGGTCACCTCCTTGGCGATCAGGATAACCTCCGATAAATGGGGGTAGATTTTGAATAACTGTCTCAGGTGGCCTTGCCATAAGTCCTCGAGTTGTGGGGGCAAGAGTTTGAATCGATTCTATTCGTATTACTTCCGCACCCAAATCTGCTAGTAGTGTTGCAGCGTACGGACCAGCCCAGACGACGGTCATATCAAGTATGCGTATTCCTTGTAAAGGGAGCTTAGTCATAGTAATTATCCTCCGACATTCAGATGCAGTTTTGCTCTCTGAGACGTACTAGATCGTTTCTCGTATATCCAATATCTGAGAGTAGTTCTTGCGTATGTTCTCCTAGCTGAGGAGCTGGAGATTGAATCTCCCAAGGGGTTTCGTTCATAATCCAAGGGGCTCCTGGAAATAAGAAATCACCAGCAATAGGATGAGCTATATTCGTGAAATATGCTTGTTCTTTGAAATAGGAATCTGCCACTACATCTTCCATATTATTCAATGGAGCAGATTGGATGTTGTTTGCTTGGGTAAGTTGCCATAGTTCCTGTTTAGTTTTTCCCAAAATCCATGGGAAAAAAATCTCATCAAATTCAGCCTTAAGGTCTGCATCTTGCATCGCTTCGGGAGTTGACCATTTAGGATGTAACAATTCAGGTGGATTCCCTAACATTTGAACTACTTGATTCCATCGAAGTAGTCCTCCAACTAGTTCAAAGTATCCGTCTGCGCACGGATAAACTCCAAGAGGATATCCTATGCTTGATAAAGCCTTTCTTTCGGTTATCTCTCCGGTGTATTCATAAGCTAGTGTTGTAGCCATCCTGCGATCAATGGAACCGGTGAGGCACTCCATTAATGAGATGTCTACGTGTTGCCCCGCCCCCTCCATTCCGGCTCCATAAAGAGCACCGAGAGAGGCTACTGCTGCCACGGCTCCCCCTTGAAAAAGGCTCATATTAGGACCTAGCATAAGCGGAGATTCATCTTCCAGCCCGGTACTGTACATTTCGCCTCCCATTGCATACAGAACCATTTCGGAGATGCTGTAATCTTTATAAGGTCCCGTTTGTCCGAAGTTGCTTATAGAGATGTATGACAACTTGGGGTTGATTTGCCTAACGTCACTATAACCAAGCCCAAATTTATCCATTTCCCCTGGTTGGTAACTTTCCACGATGGCATCAGCGTTGGTTATTAATTCTCGCAGGATCTTTATTCCAACTTTAGTTTGAAGGTTTACGGTCAAGCTTTTTTTATTGGTGTTTAGAAACAAGAACATTCCACTCTTTTCGGGATGTGGTTTGTCTTCAGGGAAAGGGCCCATTCTTCTGGCTATGTCACCAACCCCAGGTTGTTCGATCTTGATTATTGTTGCTCCATAATCTGCTAATAGTTTTGTGGCATATGGTCCGCTGATACCCTGAGTGAAATCTATGATAGTTATGCCAGAAAGAGCTTTGTCTGCCATGATTGTCTCCTGTGTTTTGTTGAGTCCCTTTCAGTAACATTCTCTTTGCTTACTAGGTGTACGCGGTAGTGTAGTTTGGTTGTCCCTTTCAACTAAGGGTTATTACTCTAATTCTTCATTTTCGTCAGCGGTTACTGAGTAGCTAAGAGCTCCACCAATAACAGCACTAGGGCGTTGTTTTTCAGCCCGTTTGTCTTTTTTTGGTATTGAGTTTAGCAGTTCTTTTATTGTGGATACTGATTCTGAGTTACCACTGCTTGTGTCTACTGCTAAACCTTCTATTCCTAGATCTTTAATGAAGGTTAGTAAAGGGGGTGAAATTGCACCTTGTAATTCCAATAAAAGTGGTTTATCGATCACTGAACGGATAGTTCCTATACGACCTATCGTTTCTAGTGATACGCTTGTAGTGTTATCTAGGCATACCGTCACTGCATCAACAGGGATAGAGGCCATTCCGAATAGAGCATCAGTGGTGATAGATAGAGGGATTCTCAGAATCTTGGCTATATTCGGTTCTTGCATTATCTCAAGAGAGCTCACGTCGGCTGAGAGTACTATGAAATCAGGTTTCATGTCTTTAGTTTCACATACCCTACTGATGATTTTATCGATGTTGCTACTGCCCCATATTCCCCAAGGCAGATTCTTAGTGCTAGCAAGTTGCTTTTTGAGAGCGGTTAGAGTAGGTACAATACTGGCAACTCCGTCTGCTTGCGATAAATCTGATGAGGATGTATCGCTATGTGTAATAGCTATCAAAATTGGCAGTTGTCGGTCTGGTTGTTCTTGTGATTGTCCGAAACCGATCCGGCGTTCAGGTCCAGAAGCAATTCTTTCTATTAGATCCATAATTTCGCTCATTTAGTCCACCTTTGATTTCGTTCTTTTATTGTAAATTTCAACTATGAGGGTATCGTTTTGTGATAAAGATCTCCTCGGATATTACTCATTGGGGGCTTCTTCAGTGATTAAGATGCGGTTAGCTACATCTACCCCGAGGGGTACCGCACCGCCTGAAGGGCCCTGAACGACGATAATACCTCTGTAAGCCGCCTTCTCTGAAACGGCTATCACCTTATCTGGTAGAATCTCCTTTTCAACAAGATATTGGATTAACACTGTGTCTTCTTCTGGGACTCGATCGATGAAGTATTTGTGGTTTATTTTTGCTTTGTCTAATGGGATTTTAATTCGAGTATCTTTGCTGTATCCACTGCCTGGGATCGGGCCTCCGAAGGGGCATTTTTGGGGATTACCTAATTTCTTGACTATGCTCTCAAGGAGTTCTGGCGAAATGGCATGTTCAAGGCGATGTGCCTCTATATGCGCTCTGTGAAGTTCAACCCCGAGGAGATCTACAACCATCCTTTCGGCTATCCTGTGCCGGCGGACCATGTCTTTAGCGGAATGCGCTCCTGAAGCAGTGAGTACAACCTCCTTTGACGGAGTAACGCTCACTAATCCTTCCTTAGCCATTCTTCTAAGCATACCAGCCACGGAGGATGTCGAAGTTCCGAGGCGCTCGCCTTCGGGCAGGCTGCGGAGACGAGCAGACAATTCTCTAAAGGTTGTCTCGACTCCCTCTTCCGATAACATGTAGAGGCAGAGGAGGTAATTCTCTGCCACAGATGACAGTTCTGATGGCTGGTGATCTGTATCCATGGGGAATCTTCCTTTTGTGTTGGCCAAGGATATCTTTCAATGCAAAGCGTTTGAGGTTTCTTTTTCATACACCCTACTCTTTCGTGCAATTAGTGGTCAAGATATATAGCAATGAATATTTATGTTGCAGCGACTCTGAATTTGATGTACAAGTTAGATTGTGTAGTAGTGACGTTGATTGTTACTGAGCGTGGAATCAATTTGAAGCGAGGGGCCATGACATATGGTGTTATAGGTGTGACCGTCTGGACTCAGGATGACGATAGTCTACTGGTTATGGAGGAATTTTATCGAGACCAACTGGGTATGGACGTGAATTCTCGACATGGGGGGTGGGTTTCATTCAGGTTTGGTGCTATTCGGTTCAATATAGGAGTTCACCATCTTATCAGTAATCCGCCACGTGACCCATACAGAGTAATGGTCAATTTTGGTACCGACAATATAGTTGAGTTGTTTGACAGGCTTGAACGATGGGGAGTAACAGTCATACGTAGTCCTGAAAAGGAACATTGGGGAGGTTGGGTAGCGACTTTCCTGGATCCTGATGGGAATATGGTTCAATTGATTCAACTAGTAAAATAAAGGATGGAGGCCTAACAACTAGAAGCTAATTTTGGTTAGGCTTATGCTGGAACAATGAAGCAATCCGGGGTCAATGCAGTATAGGTGTTGTTGAATTTAGATACGGAGGTAGCAGTGTGTTAATTATCGCTAAAGACATAGCTGAAGAAATCATCAAGCATGCGCTTGATGATTTGCCTAATGAGTGTTGCGGTATTTTGGCAGGAACGGATGGGACAGTACTTGGGCAGTGGCGTGTTTTGAATTCTGAAGCTAGTCCGTATCGCTACAGGATGGACCCCAAGGAGTTTTTGGGAGTAAATAATTTGATTGAAGAGAGGGATTGGGATCTCTTAGCCTTTTACCATTCGCATACTAAGACCGAGGCCTACCCTTCGGATACGGATGTGCGATTGGCTAGGTTAGTTGATTGGCCTGAAGCATATTATTTACTTGTATCTCTGATGTCTCCGGGAAACCCAGTGATTCGGGGATTCTCCATAACTGATAAAGGGGTAGCAGAGGTGCACCTTGAAATTGTGCAATCTTGAATGTACTGAGAATTAATTCTTAAAGATTGGATTGCATGCTATTATTGGAGCGAACCTTTGGAAATCTGCAAATTATTGGAGATGGTTATGAAAATAGGCTTAATATCTGACACCCACACTCCAGGGGACGGGCGAGGAGTCCCTGAAAGCATATACAGGGTTTTTGACGGGGTTGATTTGATTTTACATGCTGGTAATATTTTCATAAGCTCCATTCTGGACGAACTTGAAACTATTGCCCCTGTGAAGGCGGCGGGAAGTAAAGACAGGGATAAGTTGTGTCTGGACAGTAGTCATATTTGGAATCCAACGGGTTGTTGGTGTGCAGATACCCGGGTGGAAGAGACGCAGGTTGTTGAAGCGGAAGGGTTTGTGCTCGGACTGATTCATGAGTTAGTTGTTCCTGGCTATAGTGACCGGATATATCCTGGATCTTTGACTCGAGGATTTCAGTATGATGAAGGGCAGCCGTTGATTCCTGATGATACCTTTGCGAAAAGGGTAGACATAATAGTTTTTGGCCATACCTGTACAGCTCTATATGAAGAGTATGGAAGCACGACGTTGATTAACCCCGGGAGCCCCACCCTTCGCAATGAACTCAGAAAGGTTGGTACTGTAGCCATGCTAGAGTTAGTCGATGGGACAAAGAGCGTTGAGATAATTGATTTAGCGACTCTTTAGGTGGGGCAGCAATGCGTAAACAACTGTGGGTGAAGTAATGTGACGTGCCCCTTTCAGGTGACTTCGATTAGATGGTCGGATTTTTGAATTATTTCGCCCACGATTGCGGATTGAGTAACTCCCTCGGATATTAAATCAGCGAGCAGTTGATCTGCGAGGTCAGCACTTATGGAAATCAACAACCCTCCAGATGTTTGAGCGTCACACAATAACGTTTGTTGATCGAGGGTTATATTTGGGGCCCATGAGGTGTAGCTAGTACTCTCAATCCTGTTGTTGTCTGTTCCATTTGGAATGGAGCCCTTATGAATAAATTCAAACGCTCCTTCTATATATGGCACAACTGCAGAATCAAGCCTAATAGTTACATTGCTTCCTTTAGCCATTTCTGCTGCATGTCCCACTAGTCCATAACCGGTTATATCCGTGCAGGCATTGGGGCTGAAAGGTAGCATTACCTTGGCTGCAACGTCATTGAGAGTTGACATAATCGCAATCGTTGCTTCAAGCCGTCCTGGTTGCATGAGTTGTTGTTTGGCAGCTGTGGTCATTATGCCTGTCCCAATGGGTTTAGTTAGTATCAAACGATCTCCTAGCATACTCCCGGCATTGGTAACATAAGCATGGTCATCTACAATCCCGGTAACTGCAAGCCCATATTTTGGCTCTTCGTCTTTTATCGTGTGCCCTCCTACCAACAGGGCTCCTGATTCTTTGATTTTGTCTGCGCCGCCTCGTAAGATTTCACTCAATATGTTTATATCTAAATTTTCGGGGAAGGCGACTAAATTCAGCGCAGTCAATGGGGTTCCTCCCATGGCATATATATCGCTTAGTGCATTAGCTGCTGCAATCAGACCGAATTCGTACGGGTCATCTACGATAGGAGGGAAAAAATCTACAGATTGCACTAAAGCAATGCCGTCTTTAATACGGTAGACGGACGCATCATCATTCGTGGTGAGTCCTACTAAAAGGTTAGGATGTTCAAACTTTGGAAGGCCTGACAGAATCTGCTCCAAGTCCTTGGAGCTGAACTTCGCTGCTCAACCACTGCAACTTGCTAGATGGGTTAGTTTTATGCTGTGTCGATCCAACTATGCCTCCTTTTATAAGAAGATTTATATTCAGGGAAAAGGTGCCCTGATTTAGTGTAGTCCTTCTATTAGGACTTGCCATATAATAGCATGGCGGATTTCGTTAAAGTTATAGTGGTAATTGACTGACTTATACAAATAAGCAGTTGGCCGTAAATAATTTTACCTAGAGGCATTGATTGATGAGTAATGTAGTTGATGTTAAGGCACGTAGCATACTGGACTCCCGAGGTCATCCTACGCTGGAAGCTCAAGTTGCGCTAGAGGGAGGTGCTATCGGGATAGCGGCCGTGCCATCTGGTGCTAGTACTGGTCGATATGAGGCAGTGGAACTTCGAGATCACGATGAGAGCAGGTATCATGGGCGAGGAGTGGACCAGGCGGTCTCAAATGCAAACCTCTATTTGAGAGAAGCAATTTTGGGCTTAGATGTTCGTGATCAAACACGAATTGATGATGCTTTAATCCTTGCCGATGGGACGAGTGATAAGAGTCGTATCGGGGCCAATGCGGTTTTGGCGGTTTCATTAGCTTGTGCTCACGCTGCAGCTAATGATAATCAAGTGGGCCTTTATCAATGTCTTAATCCTAATGATGCGAACTTGCTTCCGGTTCCATTCCTTAATGTTTTGAATGGTGGACGTCATGCTTCTGGATCGTCTGACATACAAGAATTCATGTTGGTTCCAGTTGGATTTGATCGCTTTAGTGATGCTTTGCGATGTGGGGTTGAAATATACCATTCTCTAGGGCGGTTGCTAGAGGAAAGAAACCTCCCGACGACCGTGGGTGATGAAGGTGGATTTGCCCCTTCGTTAGGATCAAATCGTGCAGCTTTGGATTTGTTAATGATGGCGATACAGTACGCAGGTTATAAACCTGGAGATCAAGTAATGTTGGCTATTGACGTTGCTGCAACCGAGTTGCATTCCGAGCGGGGATATAAGCTCTCGCTTGAAAATGCTTTACTGCAGGGCGAGCAGTTGGTGGATATGTATGAAGATTGGGCTAGAAGTTACCCATTGGTTAGTATCGAAGATGGGTTAGCAGAGGATGAGTGGGAAGATTGGACATTGATGAATGACCGCTTGGGTGGATTAGTGCAATCAGTGGGGGATGACTTGTATACTACGAATATAAGCAGGATCAGTATTGGCGTGAGTGAACGAGCGAGTAATGCTGTATTGATTAAGCCGAACCAAATAGGTACGCTTACGGAGACATTAAACGCTATTGATCTTTGTAACAGCGTCAATTGGGCAGCTATGATAAGTCATCGATCCGGTGAAACGGAGGATACGACTATAGCAGATCTAGCTGTTGCAACAAGAGTGGGACAGATCAAGGCAGGAGCTCCATCTCGCTCTGAAAGAGTGGCCAAGTATAATCGATTACTGAGAATTGAAGAGGCGTTGGGTTCCAAAGCAACGTACGCAGGTATGCAAGCTTTCAAGCATTTGCAATAGCCGTACTTAAACCTAATGAGGAGCTTGGGGATTATTATGAAAATTGGGATAAACGGGTTTGGGAGAACTGGGCGTCAAGTACTGAGGGCAACTATGGAGAGGTATCCAGATAAGCTTGAAGTTGTCGCGGTAAATACAAGAAGTGATGTTCGGACAAGTGCTCATCTTTTTAAATATGATACGAATTACGGTACTTATCCTGGTATTGTGGAAGCCCAAGAAGGTGCTCTTAGTGTGGACGGACAGAGGATCATTGCGTTTGCGGAACCAAGTCCTGAACAAATTCCGTGGAGTGATGTTGGTGTTGAAATAGTGGTTGAATCCACTGGTTCTTTTACGGATGCTGTTAGTGCTTCTGGACATTTGAAGGGTGGGGCGAAAAAAGTCATAATTTCTGCGCCTGCTCAAGGCGAAGACATTACCATCGTCTTAGGGGTTAATGAGGAGTTGTATGACCCGACGGAGCATATCATCGTATCTAACGCTTCGTGCACTACGAACTGCATAGCTCCCATGGTAAAAGTGTTGCAGGATTCTTTCGGGATCAAGCATGGGATGATGTCTACTGTTCATGCCTATACTAACGACCAACAAATACTAGATAAATCACATAAAGACCTGAGAAGATCAAGAGCGGCTGCTCAGAATATAATTCCTACCACAACCGGGGCGGCAAAAGTAGTTGGGATGATAATGCCAGAATTAGAGGGACGAATCCATGGCATGGCCTTTAGAGTCCCAGTTTCTACTGTCTCTGCGACTGATTTCGTTGCGGAACTGAATCGTCCGACGTCCGCTAATGAAGTCAATGCTGCGTTTAAGAAAGCAGCTCTCGGATCTATGAATGGTATTCTGGATTATACCGAAGAGCCACTTGTGAGCAGTGACTTTAAGGGCAACCCGCATAGTTGTATCATTGATGGTCTGACGACCATTGTCGTAGACGGAACGATGGTTAAAGTAATTGGCTGGTATGACAACGAATGGGGATACGCCACTCGTATAGCGGATTTTGCGGCATTGATAGCAGATAAGGGATTGTAAAGGTTCAGTTTGGAGAGATAGGACTGAAGGTATTATCTATGGTTGGACCGGACTATACTCTTCTTGATAGATCAGATATTGCTTCTCGTACGTTCCACCTTGATGCAGCTGGGATTCCTGCATTGTTTGGGAGATGGGAACCGTTACCGGATGGGGCAAGTAGCCACGTGGTGACAGCAGGAGGAGTTGCATTGGCGTGCAGATTTTTTTTGCACAGTAATGATTCCCCGTCTGTTCTATTTTTTCACGGCAATGGGGAAGTAGTTAGCGATTATAATAATATATATCCGTACACTTATGCACAGGGGATAAACTTCTTTGCAGCGGAATATCGAGGGTACGGTTCAAGCTACGGAACCCCTACATATTCCACGATGCTTTCAGATGCACACCATATTTTCAAATACTTTATGGAATATTTGGAGAGGCAAGCTTTTGGGGGTAAAATTTTTGTCATGGGAAGATCGCTTGGTGCGGCTTCAGCTTTAGAGCTTGCTGCTTGTTACCCTGATGCATTTCGTGGGGTGATTATCGAGAGCGGATCAGTAGGTATGAGGGGATTAGATCGATGGTTTCAGGGACCAGTAGAACGTACCAAATTGCGTAATCTTCAAGATAGTCACGTAGCGAAGTTGAAAGGAATTCAGATTCCACTGCTCACTATACACGGGAAGGAGGATAATATAGTTCCACTGGCGCATGCCTTTGAGTTGCAAGATGCGGTGTCCTCAGAAGTAAAGAAACTGACGATTATCCCTGAAGTTGGCCATAATACCATATTCTTATTCGGTATCAAGCCATATATTGAAGCCCTTGGATCATTTGTTTGTACCGCGTAGTTAGTTCTTATAAAAATAGGAGGGCTAAGCACAGGGGTGCATAAAAGGCATTAGCGTTTGAATTGCCTTTCTTTGTCTATCAGATGACGACTGAGAGTGGTTGTGTTACACTTATGTATCTGTTGAGTAAGTAAAATATTGGCGTTGAATCCTAAAGGATGAAGCATCAGGGCTCACGGAATTATGGACTAAAAACTCCTAGCTAAGAGGTGCCTGGATGAAACTTACAGGTGGTCAGATAGTTTGCGAATCTTTACTACAAGAAGGTGTGACTGATATCTTTGGACTCCCAGGGGGTGCAATGTTGCCGCTTTACGGGACATTGCCTCAATATCCACAGCTCAATCATATTCTGGTACGACATGAGCAGGGTGCGGCAATGGCTGCAGATGGCTACGCTCGGGTCAGTGGCAAGGTTGGGGTTTGTTGGGCGACATCTGGGCCAGGTGCGACCAACATTGTGACAGGATTGGCTAACGCTATGATGGACTCTGTACCTCTAGTTGCTATTACGGGGCAGGTAGGTAGACCATCTATTGGTAAAGATGCGTTTCAAGAAACAGATGTGACTGGAGTAACCCTACCGGTTACAAAGCACAATTATTTGGTGATGCATGCGTCTGAAATAGCAAGAGTGATAAAAGAAGCGTTTTATATCGCAAGAACTGGACGTCCAGGTCCGGTTCTCGTGGATATACCGAAAGATGTTTTCACTGAAGAAGCTGAATTTCTTTACCCAGATTTCTGTGATCTTCCAGGGTATAGACCTGCCTTTGATCCTGATGTCAAGGAGATTGAATCTGCTGCAGAGTTGATTAACGCTGCGAAACGTCCAGTCATATTGGCTGGCCATGGTGTCTTATTATCTGGGGCATCAGAGGAATTGCGCACACTTGCTGAAAAAGCGCAGATTCCGGTTATCACTACTCTCTTGGGTATTAGTTCTTTTCCGGAGAGTCACATTCTCAGTATGGGTATGCCTGGCATGCATGGTGTTGCTTGGGCAAGTTACGCATTGCATGAGGCTGATGTGATCCTGAGCCTTGGAGCACGATTCGATGATCGTGTTACTGGAGATATAAGCAGATTCGCCCCCGACTCGAAAAAAATTCACTTTGATATTGATGTTTCCGAAATTGGAAAGACACTACCTACGAGTGTAGGGGTTGTTGGAGATATAAAACTAGGGGTCAGGAAATTGATTCCTATGGTTCAGCAAAAGAGCCATGCGCAATGGATGAGGCGTTTGGAGGAATTAAGGGATGAACATCCATCTCTGACAATTCGCAAAACACCTAAGCTCTTGCCACAATACATACTTCAAAAGATATCACAGATTACAGAATCACAAGCGATTATTGTGACTGGAGTAGGGCAACATCAGATGTGGGCTGCGCAGCATTGCACTTTTGAAGAACCTGGAACTCTCGTCACTTCTGGTGGGCTAGGAACTATGGGATTTGAAGTACCAGCAGCAATGGGGGCAAAAGTTGCACGTCCGGATAAACAAGTGTGGTCTATTGCCGGTGATGGTGGATTCCAGATGACTATGTCTGAGCTAGCGACTATTGCAGAGAACAAATTAGAGATCAAGTTCGCTATTCTGAATAATAATTTTCTTGGGATGGTTCGACAGTGGCAAGAGTTCTTCTACGAAAGGGAATATACAGCTACTCATTACACTGGCAATCCAGATTTTGTTAAGCTTGCAGATGCTTATGGGTTGACGGGGATTCGTGTGGATAATTCTGCTGATGTGGAAGGTGCAATTCGCCAGGCAATAAATACACCTGGTGCGGTCATATTGGATTTCCGAGTTGAGCAGGAGGAGAACGTGTTCCCTATGATACCTGCTGGTCAAAGCATTTATGAACTTATGGAGGAGCCAACTGAAATTGAGGAACCTGCGTAAATGACTGCAGTAGCCTATGAACATACAATCGTAGCATTAGTTCAAGATAGGGCTGGAGTGTTGAATCGCATTAGTAGCATGTTCAGACGGAGAGGGTACAACATCGTCAGCCTTGCTGTAGGGCACAGCGAGAAAAATGGGTTGTCAAGAATGACTTTTGTTGTCAATTGTGACATCGTCACAATTGACCAAGTACGCAAACAGCTAGATAAACTCATAGAGGTAATCGAAGTTACAGATATGACTGGTTTGGCTTCTGTAACACGTGAACTTGCTTTGATAAAAGTCGCTACTTCGCTGGAAACAAGGAGTGAGATAATTCAACTGGTGGATATATTTCGTGCCAATATAGTTGATGTAACTATCGATTCGGTGATTATAGAAGTCACAGGGGATGAGAATAAAGTGGATTCTCTGCTGACACTTTTGGACACTTTTGGTATTGTGGAAATTATGAGGACCGGGCGAATAGCCATTCCACGTGGGATGGCGTTGGGGGGGTAGACTACCGAGCACCGGGCAAATAGGAAAGGGTGAATAATGGCAAAAATGTATTATGACAGCGATGCGAATATTGATCTAATCGCAAACAAAATAATAGGAATAGTAGGCTATGGCAGCCAAGGGCATGCTCACGCTTTGAACCTAAAGGACAGCGGTATGAACGTTCGGGTCGGATTGTATGAAGGGAGTCCTAGTTGGGAAAAGGCAGAACAAGCTGGGCTGAAGGTATTGACTGTTTCTGAGTTAGCCGAGGAAGCAGACATCATAATGATGCTTGTGCCCGATACGTCTCAATCGAGGATATATAGGGAATCTATCGAAGGTAAAATGCGAGCGGGTAAAACATTGATGTTTGCCCATGGCTTCAATATACATTACCAACAGATTATGCCTCCACCTGCCGTTGATGTCTGTATGATTGCCCCTAAGGCCCCAGGTCATCGTGTTCGGGAAGTGTATACGCAAGGGGCAGGGGTTCCAGCGCTTATCGCAGTATCTCAAAACCCATCTGGGGTGGCATACGAAACTGGATTGGCTTATGCACGAGGTATTGGCTGCACCCGGGCTGGTGTGCTGGATACAACCTTTCAAGAAGAAACTGAGACTGATTTATTTGGAGAACAGACCGTGCTCTGTGGGGGGGTCTCTGCGTTGGTTAAGGCGGGCTTCGAGACATTAGTAGAAGCAGGATACCAACCAGAATCGGCCTATTTTGAGGTTATGCATGAGTTAAAGTTAATTGTAGATTTAATGTATCAGGGTGGCTTGGAGTACATGAGGTACTCAGTAAGTGATACCGCCGAATACGGGGACTACACCCGAGGTGTCAGGATTATTGATGGATCCGTTAAGGAGCGTATGAAGGAAGTTTTGGCAGAGATTCAAGATGGGACTTTCGCACGGGAGTGGATAGCCGAGAATGATGAGGGGCGGCATCGTTTTCGGCAGCTACGTGAACAAGAAACTGAACATCCAATTGAAGCAGTAGGTAAAGAACTGCGAGGGATGATGCCATTCCTGCGTCCATGAGTGGTATCCATTCATAAGTTCATTCGAGATGAAAGGTGTTTCTCGATGATGTTAATAGCAGAGAGTTTTAGCTTGGTCCGTCGAAAGAACGTTCAGAGCAAGGGTTCGTTATTGGCAAACTGCGTGTCCCTTTGATTCAAGAGGTACAAGGTCCCCGGAACTGTGTTATCTCTAAGGCATTATTTCTGGAAGAGTAACAATCGGGGAAGTGGCTTCTGTAAGGCATTTATTGCACTGGACCTCTTCCCACTAGTGAATGCTGGTATCCTATACATATTTTGGAAATTATAGAGGGTGTTATGGAATCAGAAAAAGTTTTGATATTCGATACTACCTTGCGAGATGGGGAACAAGCTGCAGGAGCAGCTATGACCATTAATGAAAAAATTGAAATAGCAGAGCAGCTTGAAAAATTGAAGGTTGATGTTATTGAGGCAGGGTTTGCTGCGAGCTCTCCTGGAGATTTTCAGGCGGTCAGTGCTATAGCAGCAAAGATTAAGGGAGCTTCAGTTGCTTCTCTTGCTAGAGCAAATCCTGATGATGTTGACCGTGCTGCCGAAGCAGTTCAAAGAGCCGAAAGTCCACGGATACATGTGTTTCTATCTACGTCAGATATACATCTGATGCATCAGCTACGCCGAAATCGTGAAGAAGTTATGGATATGGCGGTTGAGATGGTTCGTAGGGCAAAAGGGTACGTTGATGATGTAGAGTTTTCCCCTATGGATGCCACGAGAACCAATCCTGAGTATCTGTATACAATGCTTGAAGCTACTATTGCCGCAGGTGCTACAACAGTTAACATCCCAGATACGGTGGGCTATGCGATTCCCGATGAATTTGCTCGACTGATACAGAGCATATTCGAAAACGTTTCGAATATTCACAAGGCTCGGTTAAGTGTGCATTGCCACAATGATTTAGGTTTGGCTGTTGCTAATAGCTTGGCAGCTGTGGCAGTGGGGGCTCGACAAATCGAAGGGTGTATAAATGGGTTAGGTGAACGTGCGGGTAATGCATCACTCGAAGAAGTCGTCATGGGCATTCGAACTCGTGGTGATATTCTTGGTGCCTTCACTGGAGTTGATACTCAACAATTATATAACTCGAGTAGACTGGTTAGTGATATAACTGGTTTTGCAGTACAGCCTAATAAGGCTATTGTTGGTGCAAATGCATTTAGACATGCTTCTGGGATTCATCAAGATGCAGTTATCAAGGAAAGAACTACTTTTGAGATCATGGAACCTACTGAGGTGGGATGGCCTAGTAATGCAATAGTGCTTGGGAAATTATCTGGTCGTGCGGGACTCAGGTCAAGATTAGAAGAACTTGGATATAACCTTGATAAAGAAGAGCTTAACAATGCTTTCAAAGCATTCAAAGACTTGGCAGATAAGAAGAAAGAAGTGACTGATCGTGATTTGGAAGCTTTAATGGCAGAGGAGAGGCGAGTTGTTGCAGAGTTAGGAGCTTTTCGATTAGATCATGTACAAGTTTCTAGTGGGGATACATCGATGCCAACTGCGACAGTACAAATAGTTGGACCTAGTGATGAAGTGTTGCGAGATGCAGCTACTGGTGCAGGGCCGGTTGATGCGGTTTGCAATGCTATAAATCGTATTGTCCAAGTGCCTAGTCGTTTGGTGGAGTATTCAGTCAAGTCTATAACTGAAGGACTAGATGCTGTTGGAGATGTAAGTATAAGGGTAGAAAGTGATGGCAAGACATATGTTGGTAGAGGAGCATCTACGGACATCATCGTAGCTAGTGCGCGAGCATATATGAATGCGCTTAATAGGATTATTGCTATTGGGAATGATCAGAGTCCGGTTAGTAGTGACTAACGTGAGAGGGTGAAACGGCATTACAATAGGAAAGTAGAGGTATTCTATGGCAACAAAAACGATGTTCGATAAGATTTGGGATGCTCATGTGGTCGATAAAGGAGAGGGTAAGCCCACTACTCTGTATGTCGATTTGCATTTAGTGCATGAGGTGACATCCCCTCAGGCATTTGAGGGGTTGCGTGTAGCTGGACGGGAGGTCCGACGACCAGAGTTAACAGTTGCGACTGTTGACCATAATGTGCCGACGACCGATCGTTCTTTGCCAATCGCTGATGATATCTCACGAAGGCAAATTGAGGCACTAAATACAAATGCACGAGAATTCGGTATTGAATATTTCGATATGTTCAGTCCTGGACAAGGTATCGTTCATGTGATTGGCCCTGAACAGGGATATACCCAACCTGGTAGGGTAATAGTGTGTGGAGATAGCCATACATCGACACACGGGGCCTTTGGGGCATTTGCATTAGGTATTGGCACCTCTGAGGTCGAACATGTTTTAGCCACGCAATGTTTGGTACAGCAGAAGCCTAAGAATATGGAAATCAAAGTGAATGGCGATTTGCCTTTTGGTGTGACTGCTAAGGATCTAATACTTGCAATTATTGGCCAGATTGGAGTGGGCGGAGGAGTAGGGCATGTCATTGAATATACAGGTAAAGCCATACAGGACTTGTCGATGGCAGGGAGGATGACAATATGTAATATGTCGATTGAGGCTGGTGCTCGTGCAGGTATGATCGCCCCAGATGATACAACGTTTGAGTATATGAGAGGTAGACCTCAGGTACCACAAGGAGAATTGTTTGAAGAGGCTATTGTGGAGTGGCGGTCACTTGTAAGCGATCCAGACGCTCAGTTTGACACAGTGATTGAGATAGACGCCTCGAAGCTTGAACCATTCGTAAGCTGGGGAACTAATCCTGGAATGGTTACTTCTATTACCGGTAAAGTTCCAGACCCTGAGTTGTATCATGACGCTAGTGAAAAGGCAGCAGTTCAGCGTGCTTTGCAATATATGGACTTAGAACCGAATACTCCAATCAGTGCAATACAGGTGGATAAGGTATTTATTGGCTCTTGTACGAACTCTCGGATAGAAGATCTCCGAGCTGCTGCAGAAGTTGTTAATGGGAAAAAAGTAAACGATAGAGTGGGTGCAATGGTAGTTCCAGGCTCATTCGCAATTAAGATTAAAGCTGAACAAGAAGGATTGGACTTAATATTCAAGAACGCAGGGTTTGAATGGCGGGAAGCAGGGTGTTCTATGTGTTTGGGGATGAACCCTGATATCCTGCAAGCTGGGGAGCGATCAGCATCGACGTCTAATAGGAATTTTGAGGGCAGGCAAGGGCCAGGGGGTCGTACCCATCTGGTAAGTCCAGAGATGGCTGCAGCTGCTGCTATCGCTGGACATTTTGTTGATATACGAGAATGGAAATAAAGCGGTACTTCGAATTGAAGAGGAGTTGATAATGGAGCCGTTCGTGAGAATGACTGGGGTAGTTGCTGCTCTAGATAGGGAAAATGTAGATACAGACCAAATTATTCCAGCCGTGTATTTGAAGCGGATTGAGCGTACGGGATTCGGCCAATTCCTGTTTTCGCAACCAGGGTGGAGATTTCTTCCGGATGGTCAGTTGGATCCAAATTTTGAGCTTAATAGATCAGGATATGAAGGCGCTACTATATTAGTCGCAGGGAAGAATTTTGGTAGTGGGTCATCCAGAGAGCACGCACCGTGGGCGTTATTAGATTATGGTTTTAAGGTAATTATCGCACCTAGTTTTGCCGATATATTCCATAACAATTGTTTCCAAAATGGAATGCTACCAGTGACCTTGTCGGAAGAGGTTGTTAGAAGAATCACGGACAAGGCGGTAAAACAATCTGGCTATCAGTTGACGGTAGATTTAGAGGCGCTTGAGATTTCCGATGGTGAGGGATTCAGAATACCCTTCGATACAAATGAGTTTAGGCGAGACTGTCTGTTGAAGGGGCTAGATGATATTGGATTGACGTTGCAGATAGAGTCAAAAATTGGTGCCTTTGAGCAAAGGATAAAGAGAATCTAGTACCTTGTTGCTGAATGTGAGGGTGTTATGGAGTTTACGGTTGCGGTACTGCCTGGAGATGGTATTGGCCCAGAGGTTACTGAAGAGTCGGTAAAGATTTTGAACAAGGTAGGCGAGTTGTATGGGCATCAATTCATCTATGAGCATGGGGACGTTGGGGGAGTTGCTATAGATTCCTTTGGCGTAGCTTTGCCTGCACAAACGGCGAAAATAGCAGCGGATTCTGATGCTGTACTTTTTGGGGCGGTCGGAGGACCTAAGTGGGATGACCCATCTGCTTCAGTGCGACCTGAGGATGGAATATTAGGAATTCGTCGTCACCTGAAACTTTTTGCAAATCTTAGACCTGTTCAAATCTATCCTGAATTGTTGCAAGCTAGTCCTATAAAACAGGAGATTTTAGAGGGCGCTGATTTTTTAGTGATTCGTGAGCTTACAGGGGGGCTATATTTTGGAAAACCGAAGAAGCGATGGGTGACTAAGACAGGTCGTCAGTCAGTTGATACTTTGAAATACAGTGAAATTGAGATTAGAAGGATAATTCAGGTGGCCTTTGAACTTGCTAGAGGTCGTAGGAAATTCGTGACCTCAGTAGATAAGGCCAACGTCCTAGAGACATCTCGTTTGTGGCGTCAAGTGGCAACTGAGATTGCAGCGGAATATCCAGACGTGGGTCTTGAACATATGTTGGTTGATACTGCCGCAATGCAATTAGTTTCTAACCCCAAGAGATTTGATGTTGTTGTGACCGAAAATATGTTTGGTGATATTTTGACTGATGAGGCGGCAGTGATATCTGGATCGATGGGGATGCTGCCTTCTGCCAGTTTGGCAGGGATTCCCAATTTGGATGAAAAGGTTCGAACACTTGGGTTATATGAACCAATCCATGGTAGTGCTCCAGATATTGCTGGCAAAGGACTAGCTAATCCAACTGCTTCTATTTTGAGCGCTGCATTGATGCTTCGTTACTCTATGAGTTTGGGGACTGAGGCAGCAGCAATTGAAAATGCAGTGTCTCAAGTACTTAATGAGGGGTATCGGACAGCTGATATTGCTGAAGGATCGTCGGATTATCTGAGTACTACTGCTATGGGTTCAGAAATATTAAGAAGGTTAAAGTAGAGTCCTTTTTACTCCGAAAGTTTCAACGAAGTTGTTTGGATGTAGCTTCGGCCACCGTAGCTCAGTGGTAGAGCAGCTGTTTCGTAAACAGCAGGTCAACGGTTCGAGTCCGTTCGGTGGCTCCAACCACATGGAAAAAAATGATATTCTCCTATACAGACACTTTATAATTGCAGCGGTGGTCCGTTCTTAATTCCAGATCTAGGAGGGCTATTGTGGGTAATCTCACCTTACAAAAATGTGTGGCATGTAGACGGGATTCTCCGCCTGCTACCCTTGAAGACGTTGCATTGCTGATGCCGCAGATCCCTGAATGGGAGATGGTTCAAGAAAATCAAATCCCTAAATTGACGCGGCATTACAAGCTGAAGAATTTTCAAGAGGCATTAACCTTGACTAGAATGATCGGGGAGATAGCTGAACAGGAAGGACACCATCCTAGGCTCGTGACAGAGTGGGGCTCTTTGGTCGTGACATGGTGGACTCATAAGATTAGGAATCTTCATAAGAATGATTTTATTATGGCGGCTAAAACTGATGCTGCTTGGGAGCAGTATCAAGTGTTTATTAATCCTCTTGAGTAGTGTCAATATTGGAAGAGTATATGCAGAATCCTCGGGTATCCTTAGTTTACAGTGAATCTATGTCGTCTTATTCATTACGAGATGGGCATGTGCAGCAGCCTGTACGTGTTCGATATGCCTATGAGTTGATGGATGCATACGATATGTTTAGAGAAGGGGCAGCACAGCTAGTGGCTCCAAGAATGGCTTCAGAATCAGAGATAAATGTTTACCACACATCTGAATATATTGAAGCAGTCAAGAGATTTAGCGATAACCCTAGTTCTCTAAATTCTGAAGCTTTTGGGTTTCATCCCTCAGGGGATACCCCGGCTTTCAAAACCATGTTTCCTATATGTTGTGAAATAACTGGTGCCTCTATACTTGGTGCTGAACTTATACTGAACGGTACTGCTGAACGCGTTTTTAGCCCCGGAGGAGGATGGCATCATGCGATGTCTAACCGTGCTTCCGGGTTTTGTGTTTTCAATGATCCAGTGATAGCCATTCACAAATTTCTAGAAGCAGGTTTGCGAGTTGCGTATATAGATATTGATGCGCATCATGGGGACGGGGTTCAAGATGCGTTTTACGATACAGATAAAGTTATTACTATTTCTATACATGAAAATGGGGAGTATCTTTTTCCAGGAACTGGGTTTACCAATGAAATTGGCACTGGGCAAGGGGAAAGATACTCAATGAACATTCCACTAGCACCCTATTCTGGAGATGCGGTTTATATGTGGGTTTTCCAGGAAATAGTTCCCCCGGTAATACGGAATTTCGAACCAGATGTAATAGTTACTCAACTAGGTTTAGATGGCCATGCATATGATCCGATAACTCATTTAAATCTTTCAGTCCAGGGATTTGGGGATATAGTAAAACAGTTTAGGGAGATGCGGTATCCTTGGCTTGCACTTGGTGGTGGTGGGTACGATGTTTGGGCAGTGGCAAGAGGTTGGACGCTAGCATTCGGATTGATGAACAATTTGGAACTTTCCGATGTTGTGCCTCAAAAATATGCATCAAAATATGATTTAATGTTTTTAAGAGACGATATCGCAACCTTTCCCAAAATCACCAAAGATTTAACAAATCTTACTTGGAACGCTGCTCTGAGCAGCGTCCAGCATATAAAAGAGACCTGGTCTACTATTTTTTCCGGATGAAAAGCAGGGATCAGTGACGCTAATATTAGCTTTGGTTTTTTGCTAGATCAAGAAGCAATTTATCTGCTTCTTCACCGACGCCCGCCTCTTTGCAATCTATGAGAGTGGAGTAGATACTCTTTTTTACCGCTTGCAACAGGATTGTATCCAATTGTGAGGAAGACTCGTAAGTCTGGCGTAGTGATTCAAGTTCCGCTAATCTACCTAAAAAGTGCGAGGCGAGAGGGTCCTTCGATTCAGTTGCAACGGATGTAGTTTCTGTTATTGCTGATTGAGTTGTGGAGTCTTCTGTCGATGGCACCAAGAGACACCTCCAAGACTAATTCTTTGCGACTCTAACTTGAGTGGCGGAATAATAACACACTAGAGAATGATTTCACAAGCTATAGGCATACTATATATTCCCATTATTTAGGCCGAATCTTATTTTATATGCAGTTCTGGGGATGTAGATTATAACTCGCGGTACTCACCTTCTACTGTTTTGTCGCTGCCCTCTTCGTCCATTTCATCTTCTTGAGGGGGAGAGACATCTGCTCCTGCAGCAGCATATACTTGGGCGCTAAATGCTTGAACAGCTTCATTTAATACTTGGAGCCTTTCCGATATCAGCTCGGTATCCTCACCGTCTAAATTTGTACGTAGTTCAGTTATTGTGGTTTGGACGTTGTTCTTAATCTCTTCAGTTACCTTATCTCCATTTTCACTTAGTAGTTTTTCTGCACTATAGATTGTGCTATCAGCTTGATTTCTAACTTCGATACCTTCTTTCCGTTTGTGATCGTCATCTGCATACTGCTCGGCTTCTTTGACCATCCGATCAATATCATCATCACTGAGGCCGGAACTGGTCTGGATCGTTACTCGCTGTTCTTTGCCTGTGGCTTTATCTGTTGCAGAGACGTTGAGTATGCCGTTAGCGTCTATATCAAATGCAACTTCGACTTGTGGGACACCTCGAGGCGCTGGGAGTACACCGTCTAAAAGGAATTTTCCAATTGATTTATTTCCATTTGCAACAGAGCGTTCTCCTTGTAGCACGTGGATTTCAACACTCGTTTGGTTATCAGCTGCAGTGGTGAAGGTCTCTTCTTTTCGTGTTGGGATCGTCGTATTTCGTTGTATGAGTGGAGTAAAAACACCACCTAGGGTCTCCAGTCCTAAAGTTAGGGGAGTTACATCAAGCAATAGGATGTCCTGCACCTCTTTATTTAGGACCCCACCTTGTATGGCAGCCCCGAGTGCTACCACTTCGTCTGGGTTTACTCCTTTGTTAGGCTCTTTTTCAAATAGATCAATAACCATTTGTTGAACAGCAGGCATTCGTGTCATTCCCCCTACCAGTATTACCTCGCTGATCTGCTGTTTACTGAACCCGGAATCGCGTAGCGCATTATTACATGGACCTGCTGTACGTTGGATGAGGTCTTCTACTAGCTGTTCCAATTGGGATCTAGATAGAGTCATGACTAAATGCTTTGGTCCATTGCTGTCTGCAGTAATAAAAGGTAGATTTATTTCGGTTTGCATAAGAGTGGATAATTCTACCTTTGCTTTCTCTGCTGCTTCTTTAAGTCGCTGTAATGCCATTCTGTCTTGTCGAAGATCTATCGTATTCTCTTTCTTGAATTCGTCACACACCCAATCTATGATGCGCTGATCAAAATCATCACCTCCCAAGAAAGTATCTCCGTTTGTCGACTTTACTTCGAACACACCATCTCCTAATTCCAGAATCGAAATATCAAAAGTCCCGCCACCAAGATCATATACAGCGATGACCTCTTCCTCTGATTTACCTAGTCCATATGCTAGGGCAGCGGCAGTTGGCTCATTGATGATTCTCAAGACTTCTAGCCCTGCAACTTGTCCAGCATCTTGTGTTGCCTGTCTTTGGGTATCGTTGAAGTAAGCGGGTACGGTAATGACCGCTTGGTGTATTGGTTCTCCTAATTTCGCCTCGGCATCTGCTTTGAGTTTTTGCAGTATCATGGCTGACACCTCTGGAGGCGAATACGACTTATCCCCCATATCTACTTGGGCGTCACCTTTTGGACTTTTGGTAATCATATATGGAGCATGTGTCATCGCCTGTTTAACATGGGAATCGTTATGTTTTTGCCCCATTAGTCTTTTCACTGAGAACACAGTATTTTCGGGGTTGGTTATAGCTTGTCTTTTTGCTGCTTGGCCGACATACCGTTCGCCTGTTTTCGGATTTATGGCCACAACAGATGGGGTTACTCGATTTCCTTCAGCGTTTTCGGTTACCTCTGGTTCTCCTGCTTCGATGACTGCCATGCAGGAGTTAGTAGTGCCTAGATCGATTCCTAAAACTTTTGCCATAATTCAATTATCTCCTTATTCGTTGTCTTCTGTAGTTGATGCGGTATCTTGCTGAGGCTTATGAGCAACGGATACTTGGGTGGCCCGGAGTAATTTGTTATCTAAAAAGTATCCTTTTCTCAGTATGTTAACGATTTGCCCCTCCTCATATTCAAGGTGTGCTTGATAAGCGAGCCCTTCATGAAGAAGAGGGTCAAAAATATCACCTGGAGAAACTGATATAGCAGTTAATCCTTCATTGGCTAGGGCAGATTCTAATTTTCGATAAATGAGCTCTATGCCAGTTGCCCAAGTATGCTCGGTAGTTAGTTTTTCTTGCTGATTCATTGCCAAGTCAAGGTCATCCACCACGGGTAGCAGTATTGAGACGACCCGTGCTTTTTCTTTTCTTGTTGTTTCGATATTTTCACCAGCGGTTCGTCGTTTGAAGTTGATGAATTCCGCCTGTGCCCGCTGCATTCTGTCTCGATAATCATCTCTTTCGTGTTCTAATTGCGCTAGTGATGATTGCAAAATATCCTCAAAAGAGATGTCAGTGGATTCGTCAAGTGGGGTTTCCATATGGTCTTTTCTATCGGCTTCCTGATTCAGTTCGTCCATTCTCCGACTCCAAATTTCTTTAAGATAAAAGTAGTAGGGTTTTCTATGGCTGGTTGTTAGGCTGATTCGAATTTTCTTAATTCGATAATTTTAGCATATTAAATATAGCTTTTAGCCTACTATCTACTTCGGCTTGTATTGTTTTAGCAGAAGTGTGTTGGTGTGTACTTATTTGGATGTCAATCAGTCTGTTCAAGATATCTAGAATAAGTTCTACTCCAGCCAAATTGAGTCCTAGATCGTCTACTAGATGTTTAATAACTCTAAGACGGGCAATATCTTCTTCAGAATAGAGGCGACGTACCCCTACCGTTCTTGCAGGATTAATTAAACCCACCCGCTCATATTTTCGCAGCGTTTGAGGATGCACTTCAAGCAGTCTCGCAGCGACACTAATTACGTATACTCCCTCTAACTGGCTTTGGTGTTCAGCAGGTATAGATTCTCTGCCAATTCCATTGCTATTACGGTCAGTTGATGTCTCTTGAACCGTTTCGGTTATGTGTCTCCATCCTGATGACGGGCTGTAACTTATTCGAGTTCTTCTCATTATCGTACCCTCAGATGTTTTTGAAGCTACTGCAATTAATGATACAATCTTGATACGATGATTGTCAAGAAATATTAGTTATAATATATAGAAACAGCTAATCGTTTGGTGTTTCTATCGACTTTAGGAACTTTATGGCTTCGATTATTGCGTGGGTACTTGCTCGGAGTTTTACGTTTGTTCGATTGGAGCGAAATGTTCCTTCAATGGTTGCGCTGTGACCTTTGTAGCGAAGACCAATGTAATAGATCCCAGGATCTTTGAAGTCAAGGGATGCGGGGCCAGCAGCACCAGTGAGGGAGATCCCTACATCAGCTTTTGTTAAGGCGATAGCTCGTTCTGCCATCGATAATGCTACTTCTGGGCTCACGACCCCGTATGTTTGAATAATTTCCAAGGGAATACCTAGGTCTTTCTTCATTCGGGTCTGATAAGTTACAAATCCCCCAACGTAGTAGATAGAACTTCCAGGAATATCTGTGATAGCTGAGCCAATCAACCCCCCCGTCATTGATTCCATGGTCCCTATGGTCAGCCCAGTTTTTGTTAGAGTTTCACCTAATACGCCTGCAGGGGTATCCTCATCCGCCCCCCAAATGAAATCTCTAAGAGAATTAGAGATTTGCTTATCTAGATGTTCAAGTTTCATGTGTGCATCTGCGTCAGTGTCCCCTATGCTGATGATTCTTAAGTGAATGCCATCAGGTTTTGCGTATATTCCAGTGTACGGGTCCTTTATAGCTAAGAGGTCGGGAATTAATTCACTCACAAAGGATTCAGAAATTCCGAATGTTTTAATAGTCTTAGTTTCAATTACTGAGCTAGCACTGGTATCGGCTAGCAAATTTGGGGCGATGCCCTGCCACATTTTCTCCATTTCGTGAGGAACTCCGGGCATTGCTAGGAGTATTTGTTTTTTTGAGCGAATCAGTAATCCTGGTGCTGTTCCTGTTGTATTCAATATTGGTTGAGCTGAAGGGATTATGTCAGCTTGGCGGAGGTTTATAGTTGCTGGGGGGCTACCTGTTCGAGATCTTAGGAATTCCTTAATGTGGGTTTCAATGTTTGGGTCTCGATACAGATGCTCGTTGAAAACTTCTGCTAAAGCCTCTCGTGTAAGATCATCGTGAGTGGGGCCAAGCCCTCCAGTAATAAGGACCATTTCTGAACGATCCCAAGCTAGTGAAATAGTCTCAACAAGTTCCTTTAAATTGTCGCGTATCTGAGTGACGTGGGTAGCTTCCACTCCAAAGAGAGTTAATTGACCTGTAAGGTACGTTGCATTTGTATCAGTGATTTCACCTAGCAACAACTCAGTTCCAATGGAGATTATTTCTGCTTTCATAATGGGATAATCCTTGTAGCGGTTTACGGAAAAGTTCAGGAATTTGGATCGGGTTCTTACAGGAACTAGAAGTTTAGGAGTTAGAATCGATATATGGAGGGGATGCGAGGATTTTTAAAAGTGAATCGACCCATACAGCATCTATTGCGAGAACTGCATCTATATTGAAAATCTTCGAGTAGTAGGCGTTGCCGTCTGGAGTCTTGTTCCCCAAGTTCCATATTCTTTGGTGGAAAACTTCTAGTTCAGTCTGATTGGCCCCTTCCTCCATTACCCCGTATTCAAGGCGTATGGCTCCAAAGGGTTCATCAAGCCCATATTGTTTGGGATCGGTCATTTCTGCTTCAACACGATATTGAATTTGTGGTCCTTTTAGCAGTGGGGCAACTTGTGTATTCCAGGCATCGAGATTTACAGGATCCCTTTCATCAGGTCGCTTACTGGTATTGAATTGCCAACCGCGGGTCTTATTCTTTGCGAACGCAAGTTTTTCAATACCTTGCGAGATATCCAATTCACTGACTCGTTCAGTGCTGGCATGGAAATACCATTTGGCATAAGGTACATTCTTGAGCAGAGTGACCATTACGTCAGAGAAGGTGGCGTCGACTAGGTATATATCTGATGAATTCTTTAGGGTGACATAATCATTGGTACGATCCTCTGTTGGATTTCCAATGCGATACTCAAAAATTCTGTCTCCTTTGGCATACATGCGAATAATAGTCCTTGGTTCATCGAGCCCATATTCGTCTAAATCCATAGTGTTATCGCATAATAACCGGGAGGATCGAGGACCACTGAGAAGGTAAACTATCCCCCCCCAACGTTCTAGGTTTACTTCAATGGGTGATGCACCTTGAATAATCCAGTCGCTGTCTCTTTGCTTAAAGTCGATCTGTTCGGTTCCGTGTACCACTGTTACCCTGTATATGTCTTCAGGGGTAACAAGCATGACGAAGGGCTCCCCACAATCTTGGGGAGCATTTGGGTCAATTGATACACGTTGTGGTCTAGCTTGCGAGAAAATCACAGTACCCGCAACCATTATCAGGAGAACCAACAATATGACGGATGTTCGCACGTTCACGAGAGACTCCGATGAAAAAAGGACAACATTTTAATGCCTGCGCCACCATACTACGGTTCCCAGAATGAGGATTGTCGCAGGTAGTAAGAAAAGGCTGGAATATCGAATGAATTGAAATTCTTCTTTGTTGGTAACCAGTTCGCGGAATACTGTTGTTTTAGGTCTTATAGAAATTAGATCATAGTCACCAGTTAACCAATTTACAGAATTCAGCAAGAAGTCACGGTTGCTAAAAGCATCGAACCAACGGTTGGAGACAAAGTCAACATCCCCGAACACTACCATACGTGTCGGAGTTTCCCCCAGAGTTATTTCTCGTGGTTTATTTTCGGCATCTAATTCACCAGGAATTGGTCCATAGCTTTCCATGGCTACAGCTATGGCTACTGGTCCGACCCTGTCAAGTGTTTGATCAAAATTGTTATCTTCTTCCCGTGCTGTTATCCAACTTTCAAACGATGTGACCGCGAGGGGTATAACCTTCATTGAGGGAGGTATGAATTGAGGTGGTAGTGATGATGTTACCCCAACAGCATTTGGGTAAAAAGTTACATCCAGGTTGTTTGTGATAGTTACAGGATTTTCTCGTGGATAGGTATTCCCAAACTCTTCGGTATTGCGATTGTAAGAGGTTGGTTCCAGTATGGGAGTTCGGGGGCTTCCGGTCACTGAACTCCCTTGATCTACGATCATACCTGGTGCTGGAAAGGCTCTTGCAGCGGAACGATTCCAAAGATTATCAGTTTCATCCACTTCTGCTGGTATTTCCACCGTAGAAAGTAGAGCGATTCCCCAAGGGTGTAGGAGTTGACGCCAGTCTCTTGGAATATCTGGATCAGCTAATACCAACATGTTGCCACCCGTTTCCAGATATTCTTTAAGTAACTCCTTCTCGTTGGTACCTCGTGTTAAGAAACCACGGGATGGACCGGCTGCAATAATAACAGCTGCGTCCTCCGGAATTTTACCTTCCTTGAACAGATTTAAGGTATCTACTCGATAGTTGTCAGATATTAGACCTCTTACTGCTAGTCCGATGTGCTGATCGGTAGTTATGTCTGTGGGTATACGCTCGCCATGACCAATCAAGAAATACACAACCTTTTGCATTTCTCCTGTGACGACAAAAAGGGCACTTGTGAAATCCTGTTCGGTTACAGGTGGGGTACGAATGTGATGTCGCTTTCCTGTATCTTTGTTATCAAGGACGACGGTCCCAAAATCCGTTACGCCGTAACGCCTTGCCGTTGATGGATCGAGTTCAGGGTCGACAAACCGGAAACTAAACTTATCTGAGGTTTGGGCGAATTCGTATAACAGTGTTTCTGTCTGATATTTCAATTGCTGCTGTAGTTGATCGGTTGGGACAAAGAATGCGATTGCTTCAATTTCTTCGTCAAGTTCACTCAATGCGTTCACAGTTTGGTTTGCTAGGGTAAATTGTTTCGTAGCTGTGGTATCAAATCTGAATTCTTGAATAGCTACTATAAGGTATAGAAGTATCGTAAGTGCTAAAAACAAAAATATCATAATGAGAGTGTTGGCCCCATAACGACCTTTTCGCCCCGTTATGGTTCCGATGACAGCCTTGAATGAACCTACTCCTGCTACGACCAGCAATGCCATACCAAGGTATAAGACAGGACCCGTGAATGTCCTGAGATCTGGAGCCCACAGGTAGATTATCGTTGCCCCTACTAAGGCTATGCCCCCTGATACTGCGAATACCGGGCTCAGGTCCGAGAGCGAGTTAAAAACTTTAGTGAACAGCGATTGGTTGGTTGGATCTAATTCATAACGATCTGATACTCTGCGGGAACTCACTTTACCTCCACCGTCTGCTTTCCAAGGATCGCACTGTCAAGAATAGGAACACCGCAGCTATAGCTAGATAATATCCAAAATCCCGTGTTGATAGAACCCCTCTTAGAAAATCTTCTAGATGGCTGTTTATAGCCAATTCTTCTAGGATGGCTGCTGCAGCACCATCTACTTGTCTTGCTGCTTCTTGGCTGATGGTAAGAATCACCAATATCCCAAATCCTACCACTGCTGCTACAATTTGGTTTGGGCTGAGTGATGAGGCCAGAAGTCCCACCGAAAGAGCTGCAACTCCATACATGATGAATCCTGCGTATGCACTTAGAAGTGGCATGATATCAGGATCCCCAAAAACGAAAAGTAGCAGTACGAACCATGCCGTGAAAGAAAGTGTGCCCAGAAATATAGCAAGGCTTGCTATGAATTTCCCAAGCACGATTTCTGAGTCGCGTACAGGTGCTGTCATAAGAAGCTCTAGTGTGCCAAGTTTTTGCTCTTCTGCAAGCAATCGCATTGTAATAATTGGTGCCCATATAGGCATTATTAACACAACAGACCTGTCAAGGAATCCGCGTACTGACGCAACAGGGAAGGGTACGCTCAGTGCGTCAATGAAGAAAAATCCAGTGAGACCGACGAAGAAAGCTCCGATGATATACGCCATAGGAGATCCGAAATAAGAGCGGATTTCTTTTATTGCTATAGCCATAATATTTCGTATCAATGTTATTCTCTGTCTGTTGTAGTAAGCTCTAGGAATATTTCCTCAAGGCTCATTTCCATCGATTGAAGTTCGAGTAGGCCCCAACCTTTTCCAACTATAGCTTGAGCGATTGACTCTCTGATATCTCCATCCAACCTTGCTTCGATTAAGTAAGATTGATCTATGTCTGGATGGCGATGCACGTCCTGAACACCTGCGATTTCTCTTATAGTTGGCATAACTTCGTTGCTTGGCCCATTTATTGTTACTGAGACTCTTTGTGATCTCTGCAGGTGGGAAGAAAGATTCGCAGGTGTGTCAACTGCAACTACTTGCCCTTCGTGGATGATGATTACACGATCGCAGACCATACTAACTTCTGGTAGTATATGCGAGCTGAGAACAAGGGTGTGTTTGCCTCCTAGGCTGCGTATTAACTGTCGAGTTTCTACTACCTGTATGGGGTCGATCCCTATTGTGGGTTCATCGAGGATTAGCACATCAGGGTCGTGAATGATTGCCTGGCCTATACCGACACGCTGACGGTACCCTTTTGAAAGATTGGAAATTAAGCTTTTAGGATATTCCTGCAATCCGCAAGTTTCGATTACTTCGGGTAACCGTTCCTTCATGGTGGCTACAGACATACCTCTCAAAGTTCCCATGTAGGATAAATACTCGCTGACTGTCATATCTGTGTATAGCGGGACTGTCTCGGGTAGATATCCAATTCGTTGGCGAGCCTTTAGAGACTCAGTGGTGATATCGTATCCACTGATGCGTGCAGAACCAGCAGTTGGAGGCATAAACCCTGTGAGGATACGCATGCAAGTGGTTTTCCCTGCACCGTTGGGACCTAGAAGACCAAGAATTTCTCCTTCTTCTACTGAGAAATTGATATTTTCAATCCCTACAAAGTTCCCATAGTGCTTGGTTAGTTTGTCAGCTTCAATCATTACAGCCATAAGCTAAAATCCTATGCGCGACACTTGGTTGCGATTGTTTTTCGTGTAGTAATCGAGTTGTCAGCTAGCGACCTGAATCTGCGCTGAATGCTGTATACGATGCGTTTTGCAAGTATAGACTATACTTAGGTAGCATCGCAACGTTAGGCGTAGGTAAAACTTTTGGAGTACTGACCACACCCGTGTCTGTCGCATGATAATTCATGGCTCTGAGACGAGTTCCTAGTAAGTGGTGGTGCCATTTGTTATATTCTCTACACGATCGGCTGTACCATAATCTGAGACTAAATCCATGCAATTCCAATCCAGAGAGGTTCAGAAAAATAGATGGTAGTACAAATTAAAGTAACAATAGATGAATATCAATATGTTATCGAATTCCTCGAGAAAAGAGTCAGATTCACGAGGAGGTCAGTAGATCTTAGGGGTAAAGAGAATTCTGATGCAGTTGAACTAACAAACCATCATGAACGTGCGTTGGAACATTTTGATTCCGGCAACATGAGATTGGATAATGGAGAGACCTTTGAAGCAATTGGCGAGTATCGCGCAGCCATTGAATTATGGGACAATGATGCGCGCTTCTATAACAATTTAGGCATCGCTCATAGGCAACGAGGTGAATTGGATGAAGCAGAAGAGAATTTAAGGCAAGCTATTGAATTGGATCCTAGGTATCGTGACGCTTATAGCAACCTAGGGCTCGCATTGCTTGATCGTGAGATGTATCAAGAAGCAGTTGAGCACTCCACTAGTGCTATAGGAATTGACTCTAATTTTTGGTATGCCTATAACGGGAAGGGGATTAGCTTTTTGAGCACTTGGAAATAGAGACGATGCGCTCCCTGATTACGAGAAACTCAAAAGCTTGCAACAGACTCCTGGATTTTGAATCTAAGCCTTGTTTAGATAACAGCGCCATCGTCTCTAGCTCTTTTTGGTTAAAGATTACGTGTCAGTCGCTTTGGACTAACCTTTACCGATTCGGAATACTTTTGTGCCACAAGCAGGACACGTTCCTGATGTCGCTGGTCGACCGTTCTTAAGGGTCACGGGCGTTGGATTACTAATTTCCTTTTTTGCTCGGCACTTTACACAGTAGGCCTCCATAGCTAGATCCTCCCATAGATTAGAGTTATTTCACACATATGGTATATGTGGATTGCCTTGAATGCAACCCTTGAATATTACCAATGCAATAAGTTTTGTGATGGAGCGGGCGATGGGATTCGAACCCACGACATTCTGCTTGGAAGGCAGATACTCTTCCACTGAGTTACGCCCGCTGATTTTGAAGCGCTTAAAACAAGGCTATCATCAGTAACAGATTGTAGTCGTTTCTTATTTGGCTTGTCCACTAGTAACTAATTTGAGTGTCCTATAGTTCTTAGAATTTTGAGAACTATATTCTCTGAGCAGCAATGCTTTTGCTGCACTGTAGACATAGGCTTTGCAATTCTAGGGAGTGCGAAGTTACCGAAATAGAGTATCTGTGTTCCATTCTACGTATTTCTCGCTCCAAATCACGTTCAAGACGGTCATCGATTTCAAAATCCGTAATCGTGCCACACTCTCTGCAGAAAATGTGGTGGTGGTGTTCGTTCTGATGCGCAGTGAGTTCAATGACTTTAGTATTGTCTGGGGTTTGAAATTCAGAGATTATGCCCGAATCTCTGAGTTTCTTTATCACCCTGTATAGAGACGATAAGGCGATTTTATCCTTTGAAAGCCGAGTTATCTGCTCAACAGTTAAGGGGCGTTGTTCGTTCAGTAAGATGTGGAGAAGAGATAATCTTGGCTTTGTGACCAAAACATTCTTGGATGTTAATATTGTTCTTGGTATGTCGGTGTTAGATAATTTGTTGCTTGCCATGGGTGCATTATAACAAATTATTATATTGACAAGCATAGGTATAAGAATTAAGATTGCTGAATGGAAATGAGAACCATTCCTGTTTATTCCGTCAGCGCAGACACAATTATGGAGAATTGATGTACCACCTTTGCTTTATGGGCCTAATCGTTATTGGGTTAGTAGCTTGTGGAGGAAGTGATAGCGGGGTTGCTATTAATGAAAATGGGCATAGTGAATTAGAATCACGGCCACTTCATATCATGACTACAATACCTATTATTGAGAATTGGGTGGCAGAAATAGCTGGGGCTGATGTCATTGTAAGGTCGATTATACCGTATGAAGTAAATCCACACTCTTACCAGCTTGGGGCGAAGGATATTGCAGAAATAACAGAAGCTAGCGTTGTATTTGCAATAGGATTGGAATATGAGGCTAACAGCCTTAAACGGCTACTAGAGAGCCATCCAGAGGTTCGAGTGGTGCCCTTAGGACAATTTATAGATCCTATAAAAATTCAACAAAATGAGAATCAGAATGATCATGCCATCCATATATACGACCCTCATTTTTGGTTTGATCCAATAAGGGTAACTGTTGCGGTTCAAGTCATCGCAGATGAGTTGTCAGTATTAAATCCACAAGGTTCTGAAGTGTATAAAAAAAGGGCATCTGCATATTCGGCTAGAATGAAAGAATTGGATAACTATATCCAAGAACTTGTAATGGAAATACCTGAGGGCAATCGAACTTTGATCACATCTCATGAGTCCCTTAGATACCTAGGCGCGAGGTATGATCTCAATGTAGTTCGAGCTGTCATCCCATCCCTCAATTCTGATAAAGGGATAGGGCCGGGGCATTTGGTTGATGCAATACAGTTGATTCGCAAACACGACGTGAGAGTAATTTTCTTGGAGGATGAAACTTCAGATAGGGCTGCACAGGTAGTAGCGGCTGAGACAGGGGTAGATGTTGTGGCAGGACTTCGTGTGGAAACGTTGATCGATCCGACAGAAACATACACGGACTTTATAGAACATAATATAAAACTAATTGTTGAGACTTTGAAGGGTGATGACTAGAGGAGGTTATGAATTTTCGTAAACACCAAACATCTAATTTTGTTTGCAATGATTGCCAAACAAACGCTGTAGATTGTAGTTGCTGTATCCAAGTACTTGATGTGTGCGTGGAATTTGAAAACGTCCTTGCACTTGATACTGTGTCGTTTTCGATTACTACAGGTACATTGACAGGGTTGGTAGGTCCCAATGGTGGTGGGAAGAGTACATTGTTTAATGCTCTTGTTGGGTTACAGTCTATTGATCACGGAGAAATTTTGATAAACGGGCTACCCCCTGGCCATTCTAGAGGTAAAATCAGCTATGTACCACAGCGGGAACAGGTTAATTGGAGGTTCCCTTTATCTGTACAAGATGTCGTTGCACTAGGTAGGATCGGTCGAGGTTCATTCCTGCAGAAGTTGGGATTTGTTGGGGACCCTATTGTAGAAGAGTCTCTCCGGAAGGTTGACATGTGGTCGCATAGACACGATTTAGTGGCTAATCTCTCAGGAGGGCAGCGGCAACGAACTTTTATTGCTCGTGCCTTAACACAAGAAGCGGAGATTTTACTATTGGATGAAGCATTTAGTGGTGTTGATTTCGCTTCTCAAGAAGGAGTAATTGATGTACTTAGGAATCTTCGAGATGAAGGCAAGACGATAGTGATGGCGACACATGATCTGAATAGTCTTTCGGAGAGATTTGATCAGGTGCTTTGTATTAACAGACATATATGCGCTCATGGGAGTCCAGAATTAGTTTTTACGGAAGAAGTGCTGACCGAACTCTATGGTGCCCATGGGGAAAGTTTGGCTGAACATCGATTGGGGCGGCATAGTGATAGGCTTTGATGTTTTATTAGAGCCATTGCAGTACTCTTTCATGGTTAGGGCTTTGATTGTCAGTGTGTTAGTAGGTGTGATGTGCCCATTTTTAGGGGCCTTTGTTATAAATCGCGAGATGGGATTTATGGGTGACGCCTTGGCACATTCGGTTCTCCCAGGGATGGTAGTAGCTTATGGGGCTGGTGTTAGCCCATTTCTAGGAGCTATTCCGAATGCGATATTGGTTGCTTTGGGTATTGGGTACATTGTAAGGAAGACACGAGTTTCGAATGATACCTCTATTGGTATCGTTTTTTCTGCATTATTCTCTCTTGGACTAATAATAATGGCGCTTGTAGGTGGAATAAATGTAGATATTGAAGATATACTTTTGGGGCAGGTGCTCAGTACGTCGATTACTGATGTTTATCTGACAGTATGCCTTACTGGTATTGTGTTAGTTATTATGATTTTGCTTTATAAACCAATGGTGTTCGTAGGGTTTGATTTTGAAGGTTCCACCGTTGCTGGTATACCATCAGCAAAACTAGATTATTTGCTTTTAGTTTTGCTTTCAGTGGTTATAGTGATGTCATTGCAGGTAGTTGGTATTGTACTTGTCATCGGTATGTTGATTACCCCTGCTGCGGCTGCCAGTATGGTCGCAAAGCGGTTCCCGAAAGTTATTCTTCTAGGTATAGGATTTGGTGTGATTTCTGCAGTAATGGGTCTCTACCTTTCATACTACTTCAATTTGCCATCTGGCCCTGCTATAGCACTAGTATCGACTTGCATCTTTGGATTTTCCCTGATCAAGAATTGGGGGACCCGATGACTGTTTCCATAACAACTGTTATGGCTGGCATACACCAGATTCATCTCGGTAGAACTTCAGCCACTGTCATTGAAACCGGGGATGGGCCTGTTCTGGTTGATTTGGGATGGAAGTGGAGTTACAAAAAATTAAAAGAATCTCTTCAGGTGTTAGGGTACCATCCAGCTGATGTTTTGGTGGCTGCTGTGACACATTATCATCCTGACCATAGCGGGGGGATGAGATCATTTAAGCAGGCAACAGAAGCCAACTTGGCAGTTCACAGAGATGAGGCCAATATATACACTTCTGAAGCACCAATTCCTCCTATCATGTGGGGATGGAGGGGCGCATTTGGGTTATTTAATCCCTTCTTAAACATCTTGGGAAGGAACCCAACTCCTGCTGACATATTACTTGAGGATAATGAGTTGTTACCAGTTGCTTTGGAGATTAGGGTTATACATACCCCAGGGCACACAGTTGGGAGTGTGTCTTTTTACGTTCCCTCGTATAGAACGCTTATAGTTGGAGATGCGATGATCTACAAGGGAGGGAAATTGTATCCTCCACATAATACCTTTAGCTACAACAGCGCCATTGCCTTTGATTCAATACGTAAATTGGCCCAATACAACTGTTCAGTTGTATGCTTTAGTCATTATCCACCGTTAGTGGGTGATGCCCAGAACTTGGTTAAGGAGCTAGCGGTTAGTTTGGATAGGTGAAGTATATAAATACAAGGGAGTGAGCAATGTACAGTAATCCCGCTAGTGGAGCAATTATTACCCTCTTCGGGAATGGATTTCCTTTTGCCACGGGAAAAGCTGAGAAGGCTCACACCAAAGGCAATATCAGGTCTAGCTTAGACAATATGGGTGTGATAATGGATAAAGGTTGGTTTGTGATGATTTACCCTGAAGGAGAGTTAACAGTTGGGGGCCCGATGCAACCCTTTCTTTGGGGCACTGGGTTAAAGGCTATAGGAGGAAATTTACTGGCAATCCCCATGGATACTATCATACATAAATTTGGAATGCCTGCTTCCTTCCCAAGTTTTCAGTGCGGCAGACTGGAGGTCAGCTTTGGAGCCCCGCTCTTACCTCCATGGGATGGAAGTGTTGAAGGCACCACTGAAAAAATTGAGGAAAGTGTCAGGAATCTCGCAATTGTTTAGTGAAGAAATGCCATATGGGACGTTTTGTTTTTGGGTTGGGACCTGTTAAGCATGTTTTCTCAAGTCTCGGGGTATCGATTTAGGTTTGATCGTTCGAAAATACTGCTGGTAGGACTCCTTTTATTAGTGTCTTTTGGTATGCGTATTTTCGGCATCGATTGGGACCAAGGAGCGATGTTCCATCCTGATGAGCGGGCAATTTTCATGAAGACTTGGGACTTAGCATTTCCGTTGGGCGACCTACGTTCACTTGTAGACGGCGAAAGAAGCACATGGAATCCAAAGTGGTTCCCATATGGCAGTTATCTGCTGTATCAGTTAAAAATTAGTTCGGAATTTCTAAACATCAGTGACTTTAGTGATCTCAGGTTTGTTGGGAGAACTCTGGCAGCTTTGGCTGACACAGGTACAGTGTTTGTTGTATTTCTACTTGGTCAGAGACTGTTCAATTTTGCAACTGGACTGGTTGCTGGCATACTCACTGCGTTTTGTGTCCTTCACATCCAACTGAGTCACTTCTACACAGCTGAGCCCTTCTTTACATTGTTTACGCTTTGCACCTTATGGTTTACCTATAAAGTTGTTCAAGGTAGCAGTCTTAGGGATAGTGCTTTTGCTGGGTTATTTTTTGGGTTGGCTATGGGAACCAAGATTAGTGCTGCCCCTGTTATTGGTGTATTTGGTGTGGCTTGTGTACTCAGTATGTTTCAGCTAACGAAGTGGAATGAAATTTCCTATGATGTAGCTAAACACCGAGTACTACCTGCACTGCGATTAATGGGTACGTTTCTTATGTCGGGGACCCTAGTGTTTTTTATCGTATGTCCGTACGCCCTACTAGATTTCAGTACATTTATAAGAGATATATCAGAGCAGCATGAGATGGTTACGCGCTCCGTGGATCTCCCCTACACTCGTCAGTATGAAGGTACAACTCGTTATCTGTATCAGATTACTCAGTTGTCTCTATGGGGATTTGGCTTGCCACTAGCTAGTTTCGTTTTTTCCGGCTTAGGGTACAGTTGCTGGAAGCTATATCGGCGACCAGACAAGGGTCTAGCTGTTCTGCTTTCCTGGGTAATTATATATACGATATTGACAGGATGGTTCGATGTAAAGTTCTTGAGGTATATGTTGCCTGTGGCTCCTGTAATGATTCTTTTAGGTACTTATGGTGTGCTTCGGCTAGCCCAAGATTTCAGTTCTGTGTCGAATAAAATCTCTCACGGTATTTCCTGGTTAGTTGTGTTGGTAACCATTTTGACGGCGGGGTATGCCGTGGCTTACCTGCGAATCTACACAGAACCCCACACTGCAACTCGGGCGTCTGTTTGGATCAATGGCAACATTCCTATTAACTCCCTGCTGTTGAGTGAGCATTGGGAGGAATCGATTCCTGGTATCGAGCAGTATCGGCATCAAAAACTTCCGATGTATGAGGTTGATAATGACGATAAACTGCACCAACTTTCCTTCATGGTCTCAGCTGCAGATTATATTTTGTTTTATAGCGATCGTTTGTATGGTACCGTCGGTCGTCTTGACGAAAGGTATCCAATAAGTCGCGGATTTTATCGAAAGCTTTTTGATGGTGATTTAGGCTACGAGGTAGCCCATGTTGAATTTGCTTATCCTCAGTTCTTAGGAGTGAATATCGTAAATGATACCTTTGCCCGGCCTAGATTACCGGTTCCTGAAGGGGTAATGGGCGGTAGCAAAAAGACCTTTGACCTGAATTTTGGATACTCTGATGAGAGTTTCACTGTGTATGATCATCCTTTAGTCTTAATTTTTTCCAATGAAAAACGACTTAGTGTGGCGGATATCGAAAGCCTTATTGAGGTGGAATCTGGGTGGGCACAGCCCGATGGCGTATTGAAAGATAACTATTATCTAGATCTTCCCGGATTACTTAACCTTAAAGTTCAGCCTGCTGAATTCTCTGATGAAGAGAAAGGTGTTTACCAAGAGAGCGGTACTTGGAATGAATTGGTAATGCCTTCTGATCGGAGTTTGGTGCTCCAAGTAGTTCTATGGCTTGTGTTGGTAATGGCGATCCATATATCTATCCTGCCATTGTGTTTAACTCTGTTTTCAGTATTGCCAGATCGCGGTTATCTTCTAGGTAAAACATTGGGCATCTTGCTAATTTGTTATGTGGTGTGGATGCTTGCATCTTTGCATATCAGTGCCTTTAGTAGCGTGACCATTTGGTTGACGGTGGGGGTTGTTGGTGTGAGTGTATGGGCGTGGGCCCTTTTAAATTCACGATTGTCTAAGGATATGTTGAAGGATCAGTGGAAACAGTGGTGCATCGGAGAGATGATATTTCTGGGAGCATTTTTGGTATTTTTAGTGATTCGTATGATGAATCCGGACTTATGGCATCCTTGGCGAGGTGGGGAAAAATTTATGGAATTGGCTTACCTTTCTGCTACCTTTAAGTCTGTATTTATGCCTCCCTATGATCCGTGGTTTGCTGGGGGTTACATGAATTACTATTATTTTGGATACTTTGTCATTGCTTGTTTGTCGAAAGCAATTTTTATTACCCCTGCATTGTCTTTTAATCTGGCGATTCCTTTGATTTTTGCACTAGTAGTCAGCAGCAGTTATTCGATTGGGTACAATTTGGCAGCCATTGGTGATCGGGATGGTACCAGTAGAATGGGCGGATTGAGGCTAGGGCATGTTGTGAGCGGAATTTTAACTGCACTGTGTGTAGCTGTCCTTGCGAATCTCGATGGAATGATTCAGTTGTATGAACAGATGCGGCATAGGTTCTTTGAGGGTGGAGGGTGGTCTAGTTTCGATTATTGGCGAAGTAGTAGGCTTATGCCTCCTGATCCACCAGGGCATGAAATAACTGAGTTTCCATACTGGTCGTTACTATTTGGGGATCTACATGCTCATGTAATGAGCATACCTTTCTGTTTATTAGTTGTTGGCATTTTGCTGGTCATTTATTTGCGGGGAATATCTTTCCAATTACGCGATTACGTCGTTTATGGGACACTTGCTTTAAGTTGCGGAGTCCTATGGCCTATGAATGCATGGGATTTCCCGACATATGTTGCCCTTATATTATGCGTTTTTGCATACGTCACTTTAAGGGATAATGGGTTCCAAAAACGAGATTTAATTAAGTCGGTGGCTATAGCTACGGCAGTTAGTATTCTTAGTGTTGTGTTGTATCTGCCGTTTCACCAGGGATACAAGGGATATGGATTAGGTTTAGTTGTTAGTACAACACAAACAGATTTTGTTCAATATCTTACGATTCATGGTCTATTTTTCTTTATACTCCTCAGTTTTCTGTTCTGGCGGTTTGGATCGCTTGTTGGAGTTTGGATGAATCGATATCTCGCTGTGACCATGGGTATACGATTGCCTGAATTGAGATTACAAAAGTATCTGTTTTGGAAATATGGTTCGAAAAAGTATGATGCCGATGTAATTCCTGTTGTTTCTTCTGTGATTTACGAGGGATGGGATAAGAATTATCAGAGGGAAGCGTATGCCGGATCGTTACAGGACACCTCCTTGGCTCCATGGGTGAAGTGGTTTCTCTTCGTTAGCTCAGTAGGGATTTTATCTTTACTTGCATTTTCTGGTTATTTTGTTGTCGTTTCGCTTTCTGTACTTGTTGCAACTATTATCTGGATTCTGGTGAGAAGTGCTTTGGGTGCGCATGCAGATGGAGCACAAGCCTTCGCATTATTAGTCGTTGCTATGGCACTTTCATTAGGAATAGCCGTTGATATTGTTACCTTCAACAACGACATAGGACGAATGAATACGGTTTTCAAGTTCTATGAACAAGCTTGGGTACTTTGGGGTATTGGCACTGGTTTTTTTCTATACACCTTGATCTCGTATTGGGTGATACCACGTAAACTGACTAAGCGTAAAGTGGGTTGGGCTGTAGTTTTCAGTATATTGTTTGTTAGTGCATCAATTTTCCCGATTTTTGGAACATACGCTCGTGTCCAGGATCGTTTTCAGCCTTTACCTATGACTTTGAATGGAATGGCTTATATGGAGGTTGCTACCTATAACGATCCTAATGGGCCTATAGAGTTGAAGAATGACCTCAGAGCTATTGAGTGGATGCGTGAAAATGTGAAAGGGTCCCCAGTGATTCTAGAGGGACGGACTCCATTGTATCGTTGGGGTGGAAGAATTTCAGTATATACTGGATTGCCATCCATAATTGGGTGGGATTGGCATCAAACCCAGCAGCGCATGGCATTTAACCAGGAAGTTAACAATCGTGGTCAAGTTGTGGACCTCATATACAATACTGAAAATCGTAATCATGCGATTGATTTGATCGATTATTATGATGTACGGTATATTGTTGTCGGAGAATTAGAGGGTTTGTATTATCAAAATATCGGGCTTCGCAAATTCGATGCTATGATTGGCAGTGATTTGGATTTGGTGTATCAGCACCCGGACGTAGATCCGAAAGTCAAGATTTATTACCGAACACCTCAAAATAGTGATAGCTAGTACAGAGGGACTTCTCTGATACGTAGGCTATTCTGGCGTGGTTATTCGTAGAACGATTTTAATCATGACTAGGTCAATCGGGTAGGATAGTGGTTGGCAGTAGAAAAATGTTGCGTTCAAGAGTCATACAATTTTTGTTTTTCATTCCCAGAGAGCTTGTGAATGATTTTCTATCTAAGAACTGTACTCAATTTGCTGCTGCAATCTCGTTTTATGCTCTATTTTCCTTGTTCCCATTAACATTGGCAGTAGTTTCTGGGTTAAGTTTTTTTCTGGAGGATCCGGAGTCTGGGGTTGATCTTGCACATCAAATCAGTGAGCTTGCTCCAGTTTCTAGCGACTGGGTTGGGGCAACAATAGCTGGGGTGGTGGAAAAGCGGGCTCTTACTGGGTTAGCTGCTGTAATTGGCCTATTGTGGGCTTCTAATGCTGTTTTCGGAGCTATAAGAAAAGGAGTAAATGCAGCTTGGGGTATATCAACTCCCCGGTCATTTTTGTCCGAAAGACTGATAGATCTGTCCCTGACATTTGGAGCTGCGTTATTGATATTAGTTTCTATATCCACTACGACGATTCGGACATTCTTACGCTACACAATTGATTGGGTGCAAGTGCAATTCTGTGGTGGAAATTTAATAGAAACGGAAGCTCCTATAATTCGTTTGGATGGCATATGCATGCTTGATCCCGCTTTTGTTTTTGGAGGGATTTTGGACTTAGTCGCTCCAGTTTTCGCTCCTCTTCTTACTCTGTTGACTTTTATAGTTCTTTATCGGTTCTTGCCAAATACGGTGGTGCGTGTTTGGGATGTGTGGCCGGGGGCAATGATCGCTATGATATCGTTTGAAGTGTTGAAGAGTGGATTTATATGGTATGTTGCTGCTTATCCAGCATATAACGTCGTGTACGGTACGCTTGGAGCGGTTGTTGCTTTGTTGGCTTGGATATATTTATCGGCTATCGTCTTGCTATTCGGGGCATTAGTAACATCTCGGTATTCTCGACATTTATCGGATAGAGCAGGAAGAATGGGATGGCTTTTCTGGAAGGCAGTTTCCGGGTCAGCTGATTGATGAGAATGGAAGGTTCTTACGATGATGTTTTATGACTCAATTCATAGTAGAAGCAATCTTAAGTATTGCTTTATCTTTGTACTGTTAGTAGCGCTGGTGTTCCCGTTGGCATGTCGAGACAATATCGTGCAGGATGACCTTGTTGTCGCTTCTGAATTGGTAGTAGAGGCCCCTGCAAAAGATGTATTGTTCACAGGTTCAGGATTGCCCAGTTTGGCTCCAATTGTTAGTAAAGTTATGCCTTTTGTAGTTTCAATCACTACTGAGCAATTACGCCCTCAATTTTTCTATCAGATTGCGGTACCGGGGGCTGGCACTGGAGTTGTTATTCAGTCTGATGGTTATATTGTGACCAATGATCATGTGATCGTAGGAGCTCGCAGTATCTCAGTTACTTTAGACGATGGCAGGCAATTCGATGCTCAAGTTGTTGGTAGGGATATTCAGAGTGATCTTGCGGTCATAAAGATAGATGTAACGGGCTTGTCGGCTGCATCTGTTGTTAAAAATGCAGAGCTGAGGGTGGGTGACTGGGTTATGGCCGTCGGCAATGCGTTATCCTTAGAAGGAGGCAACACAGTCACCATTGGTATTGTTAGTGCATTAGGGAGAACTATTCTTACTGATCCCTACGAAGATATCTATTTATATGAAACGATTCAGACTGATGCTGCTATCAATGCAGGAAACAGTGGAGGGCCACTTATTGATACGGAAGGGAACGTTGTTGGAATAAATGTCGCGATTGAAAGTACTGCCGAGGGTATTGGGTTTGCCATTCCATGGGGAACGGTTCAAATAATTGCTGATGAACTCATTGCCTCTGGCCGAGTAATACGGCCAATGCTAGGAGTTATAGCAGTTGAATTGACCGCTTCAATCGCTCGAAGCATAGGCAGAGAATGGATAAACGGAGTGCTTGTTCTCCGCGTTTTTGAGTCCACTAGTGCCGCTGAGATTGGATTACAGTCCGGGGACGTCATTATCGAAATAAACGGGGAATTTGTTGCTGATATTAAGGGGTTTCGACAGATTGTCTGGGGGCGTGCGGCTGGGGATACTTTGCAGATAGTATTTGATCGAGATGGGAAATCCTTTACACTGGAAGCTATTCTGCAAGAGAAACCGGAGGGAGTTAGTCTTCAGATACTTTGATTCGTGACTGATTTGAGTGGATGTTGGCTGATGTATTCTAAATTATCTTGCGAATTTGGGTGTAAGTCTCAGCAAATTAGCTCTGATGTACTCCCAAGGTTAGTGAAGTATCACCTATTTTGAAAATTGACTGTGTATACGTAACATCTGGGGCTTGACGCTGAATCGAATCAGCGAGAGTTTCCGTCCGGAGGTAATTCTCATAAAGCGTTATTGTATCCTGTATATAGTCAGTAGCTTCGTACTGTATGGATATGCGATCGGATATCCCAAAGTTAGCCGTTCTTCTTAATCCTTGCACGTGGTGGACTAAATCCCGAATCAACCCCTCTTGATATAGTTCATCTGGTATCTCAGTTGAAATGGCAACCACATAGTCGAATTCCTCGGTAATGCTATATGCGGGCTTCTCGATTTTTCGAACCACGAAGTCTTCAGGAGTAAGATTGATTCCAGCAAGAACAATGGGCGTCCCGTTCGATATTTTTCTGATTATTTCTTCGTGATTGGTAGTTGATAAACTAGTTTGTAGATTAGGTAAATGCCTACCGTGTTTCGGCCCAACGGATTGAGTGTTCAATTGCACTTCTTGATTGTAGAGAACTGCAAGATCACTTATCAATTCGATTTCTTTTACGTTTAGTTCTTCAAGGAGTTGTTGTTCAACGGATGGGACAAGATTAGGATTGATGTTAGCGGGCAAGAATACGGTGAGTTGCTTTAACGGTTGGCGAACTCTGATGCCTGCTTTACTTCGACTTGCTCTGCCCAACGAGGCTATTTGCATTGCCATTCGAGTTGCTTCTGATAAATCCTTGTCAATTAATTTCGAATTGCTAATTGGGAATGACGTGAGGTGAATACTTTCCTCGGCCTCAGGTGAGTGAGTTCTAACCAGATTTTGATATATCGATTCTGTTATGAAAGGAGTTATTGGTGCCATTAATTGGCACACAGTTACCAAACAGCTATAGAGCGTATGGTATGCAGCATTTTTTTCAGCATCATTTTCATTTTTCCAAAATCTTCGTCTGCTTCTTCGGACGTACCAGTTGGACAAGAGCTCAATGAAAATTTCTATCTTTCGAGCAGCTTCTGCTGACTGGTATCTGTCAAAGTTCAATGTGACTTCGGATATCAACTCATTTAGCTCGCTTATGATCCAACGATCAAGTTCGGTGAGGTCATGTTGGTTGATATTTGCAAGAGGTTCGAATTTGTCAATATTGGCATAGGTCACGAAAAAACTGTAGGTATTCCATAAAGTAAGGAACAATTGTCGCTTAGTTTGATCCGTTATGTTCTCTCCAAAATTCAAGTTGACTGCTGGATTGTGCCGTGCGAAAACCCACCGCATGGGGTCGACTCCTATTGTTTCTGCGGCATCTTCGAACCAGATTGCATTGCCTTTACTTTTGTGCATTTCTGCACCGTTTTCGTCCCTCATCAGTGCGTAGCTAAAAACGTTCTTGAAAGGTTCAGTGTCTTCGAGGACTGTAGACATTGTTAGAAGGGCATAGAACCAGTTCCGGAATTGTCCCGGAAAGCTTTCGGAAATCCAGTCAGCTGGGAACCAGTCTTGCCAGTGCTTACGATCAGATGTGTAATCGAGGGTTGAAAAGGGGGCTATTCCTGCGTCTAGCCAAGGATTGCCAACATCTAATATGCGACTGACGGGTTCGCCACAATCACTGCAGCCTATTTTTACTTGATCAATCCAAGGGCGATGCGGAGTTTTTCCATCGAAAATGTCCCATCCTTCGATAGCACGAGAGGCTAACTCATCTTTACTCCCCATAATTTCGAAACTCCCACAGGAGCACTTGTAAATGGGAAGAGCTAAGCCCCAATAGCGTTTTTTTGATATCATCCAGTCGTCCATATTTTGTAGCCAATCGAGCTCTCTTTTTAGCCCAAATTCAGGGATCCATTGAATCTTACTAGTTACGTTGGCGATCATTGATCTGAGATCTTTCATCGATATGAACCATTCAGTGACTAGTCGGAATACTAACTCGGTGTCGCAGCGCCAGCAGACAGGATAGCGGTGAGAATAGTTTTCTACTTTGTATAGACGAAGCGTTTCTTGGAGATGCTGGAAGATACTAGGATTTACGCTAGAAACATTCTGACCTGTCAACTCCCCAAATCCTTCGACGAAATTCCCTGATTCATCAAGCGGTGCAATGACAGTGAGAGAAAATTCCTTACCTAATGCAAAGTCTTCTTCTCCAGCCCCTGGAGCGATATGGACAATCCCTGTCCCTTCCTCGTCACTGACATCATTCCATGGTATTACCATATGTGGCACATCTTTTTGCACTGCTAGTTCATTAAATAAACCATCATATTCGATGCCAACTAATTCTTTTCCACTCACTTCTTGTTCAATCTGGTAAGGCCCATCGAGTACTTTAAGAAGGTTCTTTGCCAGGTATAAATATTGGTCTTGGTGCGAGACCAGAACATACGAGATAGTTGGATTAATCGCGAGCGAAACATTGGACGATAATGTCCAAGGAGTAGTTGTCCAAGCGAGGAAGTATGTGTTGGGCGTCCCCTTTAACTGAAATTTGGCATATACGCTTTCATGGGTGACTTCTTTGTAGCCTTCGGTGACTATCTCGTGTTGAGATAAACCGGTCCCGCATCGAGGACACCAAGGCATCACGTCTGTGCCTTCGTATAGCCACCCTTTTTCATGGCATCGTTTTAGGAAATGCCAGATAGTGTAATTATTTTGGTCGGACATTGTGTGGTAAGAATTATCCCAGTCCATCCAGTACCCTAGTCGCACCGATTGGTCAGTGATTGTTTGCGCGAATTTCTGTACTCGCTCTTTGCAACGTTCTACAAAACGGTCGATACCGTAATCTTCAATGTCTTTCTTTGAGTGGAAGCCAAGTTCTTTTTCCACTTCTACTTCAATCCATAGACCTTGGCCATCAAATCCGTTTTGGTATCGTTGTTTATATCCTGACATAGTCTTGTATCGTTGATATAGATCTTTATAAGTGCGCCCCCAAGCATGGTGGACCCCCATAGGGTTGTTCGCAGTTATAGGTCCGTCGATAAAGGAAAAACGTTTCTTGGATTGTGTATTTTTTGCCAAGTATTTAGTAGTGATGTCATGAATCTTCCACCACTCAAGAATTTCATTTTCTAGGCTGACGAAATCAATTCGACTTGATACCGGTCGAAACATATTTGGGTTCACATCCTTGTCGTATTTTTATATCTGGCGAAGCAATCCAATCGAGATAATTTCTGTGTCATACAGCAGTACATGGACTTTGATTACTTTCTACAGCAAGCGTAGAACGGGATAAAGTACGTGTCAAGTTTGGGATGTTCTAATATCAACATAGTGTGTTACACCAGAAAGAGCCAGCCGTGCCCGTTGATTGCGTATGCTAGACTAAAATCCTATCTTTTTGTATATTTTACTGATGGGCAATGGAGATTATGACGAGAGTAGAAAACAGCTTGATTGGCCAGACTCTAGAGGCAAACATTAGCAAAATGTCTGAGAGTGGGCATGGAATTGTACACTATCAAGGGTTTGATATCCTAGTTGCCAACACTATCAAACATGAAAGAGTTGTTATTGAAGTCACCGCGAGAAGAAAGTCCTTCTTTGTAGGTGTGCTCAAGAAGATGGTGAAGTCCTCTCCGGTGAGAATACCATCACCATGTCATTTGTTTGGAACTTGTACAGGGTGTCAATGGCAACATATAGAATATGATGCACAACTATCTATGAAGCAGGATGAGGTGCGAATGCAGTTGACTGATGCACTCCCCAGTATTTCGGTACAAGTTGAGCCTACTATTCCATCTCCAAGTATATATGGGTATAGAAATCACGCACGATTTACAGTTCGCCACGGAATACTCGGATTTGTAGGTGCACTTTCCCATAGGTTTGTTCCTGTTAGCCAGTGCATGATTATGAACGAAAGTATCAATTACTGGCTCACGAAGCTTCAAGGGAATTGTTCACAGACCAGCCAGGTGGCTATCCGATCAGGTCAAAATACTGCAGAGTATTTGATACAACCTACAATGACATCGCCGCCCTTGGGAGTATCTACGGGGCAACAAACTTTTAGGGAGGTATTGGGAGATAATTCTTTTCAAGTTGGTTCGCCTTCGTTTTTTCAAGTAAATTCTGCCCAAACTATGAACCTTGTTGGAGAGGTAATTTCAGCGTTTGAACCTTCTCAAGCAGGTATAGTGGTGGATGCATATGCTGGAGTTGGGACTCTTGCGGTTTTGGTTGCTCCATATGTTACTAAAGTTATAGCAATTGAGGAATCTTTTTCAGCGATCGAAGACGCTAAAATAAATGTTCAAGGGCATTCAAATATTGAGATTATACAAGGTAAAACAGAGCTGGTATTGAAAGATTTGAGTCTGGATGTTGATGCATTAATCTTAGATCCTCCTCGGTCAGGGTGTCATCCTGATGCTATTGATTCAGTTAGGGCATTAGCCCCAAATAAAGTGATATATGTATCCTGTGATCCAGTATCACTCGGTCGTGATTTGGGGTGGTTAATCCCAGGTCTTTACGATATTGAAAAAATACAACCGGTTGACATGTTCCCTAACACACATCACATTGAATGTGTTGTTTCGCTCAAATTGAAATCATAGCCTTCTCGTAATACAGCGAAAGGCAGACGCTATAATTCAGGAGGATCAAATTGTTAGGTATTGGGTGGATTGAAATACTGGTGGTGTTATTGTTGGGGTTTGTTATATTGGGCCCTGATAAGATGATTGAAAGCGCGCGTATGTTAGGGAAAGGTTTTAGGCAGGTACGCGAGGCCACCGATGATATCACAAAATCATTGAGTGTAGACCTGTACGATGAAAAGCAGGAGCAACATTCTGAAGAGCAAGATGTGAAACCGGAGGGAAGTCATCCAAAAGTATAATATCTGCTTCTTGATAGGTAGCAACTTGGAGTACAAAGGTATGGGAAATCTGATTCATGCACATTAGAGGGCATCTCCTCGAGTTGCGCACCCGAGTGATGAGGGTTAGTGCTGTGACTCTCGGAGGTATGATAGTAAGTTTCGTGATGCATAAGCCTATACTATCGTTTCTTATGCACCCAGCATTTGGGTTAGCTGATAGCGCTGCAGCTGGTCCAGTCTTTACGGATCCCCTAGAATTTCTAAGTATAGCCATGCGGGTTTCTTTAGTGTCAGGATTAGTACTTGCCTCTCCCGTTTTGCTTTATGAAATTATTATGTTCGCAGGTCCAGGGCTGACTAAGGCAGAGCGTAAATTCGTTATTGCTTTTATGCCAGCTGCCCTACTATCATTTGGATTAGGAGCAGCTTTTGCATACTATGTGCTTTTCCCTCCCGCATTTACGTTCTTACTGAGCTTTGGGAGTGATGTTGCGACTCCCATGATTCGGATTGGTTCATTAATCAATCTAGTCGTAATGTTAATGTTTTGGATGGGAGTGCTTTTCGAAATACCAATAGTTCTATTTTTTCTAGCTAGAATGGGTATGGTGAATGCGGTAAAGTTGCGTCGTTATCGTCGGTATGTTGTTGTCGTTGCGTTTATTTTAGGTGCCGTAGTAACGCCAACAATGGATCCCATTAACCAGTCGATAGTTGCAGTATCAGTGGTACTTCTATATGAGTTGGGTATATTGCTTGCATGGCTTGGAGCTAGGAGACGATGAGCGTAGAGTCATAGTGATTATTTACTCCGAAAGATGGGGCCCATTTAAGATGGCTACATACAAAAAGTATCGGTTGGTAGGGGACGAGATTATTAAGGTTATGAGTTGTCTGGCTTTGCAGTATCAGGGGTAGATTCTGCTATCTGCTCAGGCTCATCGTTTTGGGATTTCTTGAATTCGCGTAGCCCTTTACCGAGACTGCCAAACACTTCTGGTAATTTCCCTGCTCCGAAAATCAGTAACACTATCAATAATACGATCAACAGTTCAGGTGCACCAATTCCGCCTATGCGCATTGCCAACCCTCCGCAAAGTATCCTATTCCACTACGATGCTAATCCTGATTGGACTTTCGGTCAAGTCAAGAGAGGCATGCTTCTATAATTCGCTATGTTTTTACTTGATAACTTGGGATAATCCAATGTTTGATGTACTATGGTAAGAATACTGTTTATATCAACGATTTGTGAATGCAATGAGTGATAGTGGATTACTTATGGAGGCGTGGCGTGCCATTATATGATTATGAATGCCTTTCTTGTGGAAAGGTTTTTGAGGTAAGACAGGGATTTAATGATTCTCCAGAGGCGCAGTGCCCGACCTGCAATCATGCATCCAAACGACTTTTTCGTCCTGTCGGGGTTATATTCAAAGGGTCTGGTTTTTATGTTAATGAATATGGCAAGGGACGTGAAGGGCCTCAGTCCGTATCTGATAGCTCTTCTAATGCTAGCTCAGATACGTCCTCTGGATCTGTCTCTTCAGACGACTAGCAAAGGAAGAGTTGTTGATAGGTGCGCTTTTTATTGCAAAAAGTTACAGATGGATCCGTTACTTGGGGAGATGAGCCAGCAAGTATTATTGGTATCGGCCTTGTAGTGTTGGTGGGTATTGGTGCGGGAGACCAACTTCCCGATATAGCATACTTGGTACAGAAAACATTGTCTCTGCGGATATTTCGTGATCCGGTGGATAATAGAGAGGTTTCTATTCAGGATGTGCAAGGTGAACTTTTGGTTGTTAGCCAATTCACTCTGTATGCAGACACTAGCAAGGGAAGACGCCCCAGTTTTGTAAATGCCGCATCTACAAGTTTTGCTGAGGAGTTATTTGGGGAAGTCTTGAACAAATTTGAGGCATCTAATTTGGTGGTTCGTACTGGTCAATTCGGAGCCCAGATGATACTCAAGCTTTCCAATGATGGTCCTTATACAATAATGATGGACTCAGTTACCGCTCATCGGTAATTGTTGTGTTTTGCAAGATTGGCATCAAATAGCTATTTAATTTGTGCATCTATCATCTCGAGACTAAGGTCTAACGATGGTGCCGAGTGTGTGAGTGCTCCGATTGAAATGATGTGTACTCCGGTTTGGGCTATCTCTTTCACAGAGTCAAGCGTTATTCCTCCAGAGGCCTCGGTGGTGACCGTGGAATGGAGGTGAGGTATGATGTCTTGAATTTGCTTTGACGACATATTATCGAGCAGTAATACATCTGCTCCTGCTTGCATTGCCTCTATAGCTTGTGCTTCGGATTCTACTTCGATTTCGATCCGTAGAGCATGTGGGGCTTGTTTCTTGGCTAGATTAACTATTGTGCTTATAGTGTGACCTATAGACTGTAGCGCTACTATGTGGTTGTCTTTGATCAATATCCCGTCGCCTAAATTTTGTCTGTGGTTTCGTCCTCCTCCGCATAAGACAGCATATTTTTCTAATCTGCGCAACCCGGGTGTCGTTTTCCTTGTGTCTACTATTCGTACATTTGTTTCTGATACAGCGTCGACGTATTTTGAAGTTTGAGTTGCGATGCCACTCAAATGCTGTAGAAAATTCAAAGCAGTTCTTTCTGCGGCCAGTATGCTCCTTACACTTCCGTTGATTTCAATTAAAACTTGATGTTTCTTGATGCGTTGCCCATCATTGCTTATTTCCTGTATCTGGAGAGTAGGATCGATGGTTTCAAGGATTTTCTTGGCTATGGGAATACCAGAACATATGCCTTCTTCTCGAGCAACAATTTGAGCGGTACCCTCAAGTGTAGATTCGATTAATGCAGTGCTGGTGGGGTCCCCTAGGGAATAGTCTTCTTGAATGGCACGTTCAACCAGTTGATTAATATCAGGAGAGTTTAAATTTACATTGTTTTGCATGATGATCACCTCTTGATTGAATATGATAAACAGGGGATATAGAGATTAATAGTGAGTTGTATAGTTGTCCGACTTAGCGATTCCGATGGCACTATGGGTGCTAGCAATGTGCTAATTTAAGGTTTATTTGAGCTAATATGGGTTTCCCATTCGGCTGATGGTTCGGGCCAGTCAGTTCTGAAGTGAGCCCCCCTGCTTTCCTCACGCAATAAAGCTGCTTCGGTGATCAGTCGAGCTACCAACAAGAGATTTTGCAGCTCATATGATTCCGTAGTTTTTACCCACTTCGAGATTCTCGTCCAGGATAACAGCTGCTCCTTTAGGGTTTTCAACCCTTCTCTAGATCGTATTATACCTGCACCGTCCCACACATGATCCTGCAAAGTAGAGAGAGTCGGGGGGG